>FMJZ01104416.1_pt1 | contig 24453 bp, 14 predicted proteins | sample 1987881 | NCBI WGS metagenome assembly FMJZ01 (sample SAMEA4378227, study PRJEB15110) | soil metagenome | biome: soil; feature: Field; material: Soil | place: India | collected 2015-03-11 | depth 0 m
TAATTCATTTTGGGTAAGATTTTATTTTGATGAAAGACGTCCCTGTTTTTAACTTCCCTCTTGATTTTTTTCTGCAATTGAATATTATGTTTATCTTATGAAAAATCTTAATCATATCGTCAATCAATACATTGAAAAAGAAATCGACCTTATCCAGGTTTTGCATAGTATTCAAAATGAATATAATTATCTTCCCCAAGAAGTCCTTGAATATATTTCAAAGGCATTGCATATACCTTTGAGTAAAATATATAGCATTGCAACATTTTATGCGGCATTCAGTCTCGTTCCAAGAGGTAAACACCTATGCACAGTCTGTATGGGGACTGCCTGTCATGTTCGTGGTGCCCCTGAGGTATTGAGCAGAATCGAAGAACGATTGAATATAAAGGCAGGAGAGACCACCGCTGATAATCAGTTTACCCTTGAAACGGTTAATTGTCTCGGTGCGTGTGCGCTTGCTCCAATTGTTGTTATTGATGGTGAATATTATGGTCAAACAACGGTCAATAAAGTTGATAAATTATTAGAAAAATATGCCACGAAAAAAAACAAAGGGTAAAGGTTTTAGATTAGATCTATTGATTTGTGCGGGCACTGGCTGTGTCTCAAATCGTGCATTTGTTGTCAAAGAGGCACTGGAAAAAGAAATCGTAAAAAGGGGACTACAGGAAGAAGTTAGGGTGATTGCAACGGGTTGCCAGGGATTTTGCGAACGAGGTCCAATTGTCATTGCCCAGCCTGATTCAATATTTTATCAAAGAGTTACAGAAAAAGATGTACCCTATCTTGTTGAAGAACATCTAATAAAAGGAAGACCCGCAAAGAAATTGATGTATGTGCCAGAGAAAGAAGCGTTACCGGTTCCTAAAATGTCAGATATCGGATTTTTCAAACATCAGCGGCTCATTGTCTTCCGTAATCGGGGCAGGCTTGATCCGGAAAATATTGAAGAATATATTGCATTTGACGGCTATCAGGCACTCCAAAAGGCTTTGTCATCAATGACTCCGGAACAGGTGATTGAAGAGATTAAAAAATCAGGATTAAGAGGTAGGGGGGGTGCAGGATTTCCTACTGGTAGGAAGTGGGAACTATGTCGTGCTGCAGAGGGACATCCGAAATATATCATCTGTAATGGTGATGAAGGAGACCCTGGTGCATTTATGGATAGAAGTGTCCTTGAGGCAGACCCCCATTCGGTTATTGAAGGTATGCTTATTGGTGCCTATGCAATCGGAGCACAAAAAGGTTTTATCTATGTGAGAAAGGAATACCCACTTGCAGTGAAAAGAGTGCAAATTGCGATTAAACAGGTTCTTGAATATGGATTGCTCGGTGAAGATATATTAGGTACTGGTTTCAATTTCAATATTGATGTTGTCCAGGGAGCAGGTGCCTTTGTCTGCGGTGAAGAGACTGCTTTAATGTCTGCGATAGAGGGTAAAGTTGGTAGACCGAGGACAAGGCCGCCTTATCCCGTGGAAAAAGGACTATGGGGTAAACCCACAAATATTAATAATGTTGAAACCTGGGCAAACGTGCCAGTGATTATCCTTCGTGGTGCTGATTGGTTTGCTTCTATCGGAACAGAACAGAGTAAAGGAACGAAAATATTCTCCCTTGTGGGCAAGATAAACAATACCGGGTTGGTTGAAGTCCCAATGGGGATGACACTGCGTGAAATTATTTATGAAATTGGTGGTGGAATACCTAATAATAAAGTATTCAAGGCGGTCCAGACCGGTGGACCATCAGGTGGTTGTATTCCAAAAGAACATCTTGACCTTCCTATAGATTATGAAAGCCTGACTGCGGTCGGTTCAATGATGGGTTCCGGGGGTATGATAGTAATGGATGAGGATACCTGTATGGTGGATGTGGCAAGATATTTCTTGAATTTTACCCAACAGGAGTCCTGTGGAAAGTGTGTTCCGTGTAGACTCGGAACAAAACAAATGGTAGAAATTCTGAATCGCATTGTTGAAGGACAGGGCAGGGAAGACGATATTGAATTACTTGAGGTAATAGGTAAGAATGTAAAACTTGGTTCTCTATGTGGTTTGGGACAGACTGCTCCAAATCCAGTCTTGACGACAATAAGATATTTTAAAGATGAATATACTGCCCATATTAAAGAAAAGAAGTGCCAGGCACTTGTTTGCAAGGCATTCATCTCTTATGTGATTGACCCTAATTTATGCACTGGTTGTGTTGCTTGTGCAAAGAACTGTCCGACCGAGGCTATCACCGGTGAACCTAAGCAAGTCCATAAAATTGACCAATCAAAGTGCATTAAATGTGGAATATGTCTTTCAGTATGTCCGCCCAAATTCGGGGCAGTGAAAAAGGTGACGCCAGCATTATGAAAAGAATGCTAATCGTTTTTAAGTTAGACCGATTGGAAACATGTTTCGTCTTTTACCTATCGCCTTTAGTGGATAGGATGAGTAATAAGATTCATAGACGATACTGGCAGCGCAACCGTTTTATAATCTACGATAAACAGGAACCTTGAATATGATTACTATTAAAATTAACGGGAGCACATTCACTGCAAGAAAGGGTGAAACGGTATTAGATGTTTGTCGGCGTGAAAATATTTACATACCCACGCTCTGTTTTCAGGAAAATTTAACTCCTTATGGTGGCTGCAGGCTATGCATTGTTGAAGTGGAAGGAGAATCAAGACCGATGACTGCCTGCACACTACCGGTTCAGGATGGAATGGATGTCAGGACCGATACCCCGCTTCTTCAGGAAACTCGTAAATTCATACTCCAGTTGATACTTTCTGAACATCCGTCCGCGTGTTTGATTTGCGATAAAAAACAGGATTGTGCAAACTATATGGAATGTATTGAAAAAGAGCCGGTAACATTTGGTTGTAAATATTGTTCGGCAAATGGCACCTGTGAATTACAAAGACTGGTTGAAGAATTTGGTATAAAAGACATTCCTTATAAATTCAGTTATAGAAATTTGTTAGTAGAAGACTATGATCCATTCTTTGAAAGGGATTATAATCTCTGTATCCTTTGTGGAAGATGTGTGCGTGCCTGTGCAGAGCTGAGACAGGCTTATGTAATTGATTTTCACCATCGCGGTCCTAAGACACTTGTTGGGACACCCTTCAATCTTTCCCATCTTGATGCAAATTGCCAATTCTGTGGTGTCTGTGTTGATTCCTGTCCAACTGGTGCGATGCGTGAAAGGTACAACAAGTATCTCGGTAAATGTGAAAGAGAGATTAAGACCCATTGTATGCTCTGTAGTATGGGCTGTGAAGTAATTGCAGAGGTGAATGGGAATGGATTAATCAGGACAAAGCCCGATAAAGAACCGTTATGTGTCAGAGGTCGTTTCGGGATTGCACCCCTTGTCAACCATCCAAAAAGGATTACAACCCCACTGGTAAAAAAGAATGGTCAATTTATAGAAATTTCTTTTGATGAGGCTATTGAAATTGCCGTAAATATTTTAAAAGAATATCAGGGAAAGACTGGTATTATTTTCGCTCCGGACTTGACCACAGAGGCTATCACTGCATTGGATACATTTTCTGAGATAATGGGTGTTGAAGAATTGGGTGCAGAGATAAATCTATCTGGAAGTTTTGATGAAATCTGCCTTGATCGGCAGGAAAAAAAGGTTGCACTTTTTGTGCTCAATGTGGACCTGATTCATGATTTTTCAGTCTTTTTATTAAATTTAAGGAAATTTTTCAATGAGAAACCAATCATAATTGTAGTTGACCCAATTCAGACAAAAATCGCGGATATTGCTGATATATGGTTAAGACCCGAACCCGGAAAAGAATGGCAGGTTCTTGAATATGTATTATCGTCCGATAAATTGACTGACTTTGCTGGTATTAAAAAACAGGAATTTATTGATGCAAGGCGTTTACTTAAGAATAGGGAAGTCTGTGTTCTATACAATCCGAATAATATTATGGAATATAAGTTTGGAGATAAAGTAAAATCGTTTCCACTGGTGAGCAATGTAAATCACACATTTTTAAGCAAGGCAAATATCTTAGGGGCAACGGATGTTATAAATAATAGTTCAATTGAGTGTCTCTACCTTATCGGTGCTGCAATCCCCAAGACAAAGAAATACAAAAAGGTCATTGTGCAAGATTGTTTTTTGCCCGATTTTGATTTTGATCTGTTTTTGCCTTCGGCAACATTCGTAGAGGTGGATGGTAGTTTTATTGATATCAAAGGAAAAGAAAAGAGATTGCATAAGGTCATTGAACCAAAAGGTAATTCACGACCCGATGAGTGGATAATAAAAACTATTATTGAAAGAATGGATTTTGAACGGATTAAAGATAAATCTACTCCAACAAATAATATGGCTGGGGACGAGAAGAAAAAAGCGAAAAACACATATGTGACTAAGGAATATCCATTTTATCTAATAGTTAGGGAGAATGGTTTTAAATTTAGAGGCAGGAAATTGTCAGATATACTTAAAGGATTTAAACGACTACATCACGATAGAACCTTATGGATACACCCTGATGATGCACGAAAATTGAAGGTAGAAAATGGCCAAAAGGTGAAAATTATTGGAGAAGATTTTGAGACTGAGATAGAAGTTTTGACTACAGGAAAAGTTCCGATGGGTTATGTGTTTGGGTATTATGACCGAGAAAATGGTTTCACTGAGAGCCAGAAGGTGAGGATAGAATGTATAAAGAAATAAATTTCAAAGAAATTCCAATTCCGAATTCAGTTTTAAATAATATAATCGCAGATTTTATTCTGCATAAAAGTGCGATGCCACGGCTTGCTTTTGTAATATTATTGGCAGGGTGATTTATGGTTAAAATTTTAAAGAAAGAATTGCTTGTTCCCAATATACATTTTATGATTCTTGAATCTGATTTTATGCACTTGAATGCAAAGGCTGGTGAGTTTGTCGTTGTCCGTGCCGATGAATTTGGTGAACGCATACCCCTGAATCTCGTTGACTGGGATGAACATTCAGCGAGTGTAGTGTTTATGGAAGTTGGTACATCAACAAGAAAGCTTGGTAGTTTGAAAACAGGTGATACAATTGCTGACCTTGCCGGGCCACTGGGTAAACCAACTGAAATGGTGAATGACAAAAAAATTCTTGTAATCGGTGGTTGTTATGGTATCGGTGCGATATATCCAGTAATAAGGGCATTCAAATACAATAATAATAAGGTCATTACCGCAATTGAGGCACGAAGCAGTTTTCTACTTTACTGGCAGAAGAAGTTGAAAGAATACAGCGATGAGATATTTGAAATCACCCGCGACGGGACAAAGGGTTACGCCGGACATATTGATAAATTTTTGAATGATTATATTTCAAAATATAGTGTGGATATGGTTTATGTGCAAGGTTGCACATATCTTACATATCTTGTTGCTCAAACTACGAAAACTTTTGGGGTAAAGACAATAGTAGGTTTGAATCCAATTATGATTGATGCAACCGGTATGTGTGGGGTCTGTCGTGTGATAATAAATGGTGAGACAAAATTTGCCTGTGTTGATGGTCCTGAATTTGATGGTCATAGTGTTGACTGGCAAAATCTCCTTACCCGAAGGCATATTTATATAACTGAGGAAAGAATGTCTTTAAGCTTTTATGAATGCGAGAAATATGGATAATACAAGAAAATACCTAAATTTTAAAATGCCTAAATACCAAAAGGTGGAGTATGCCTGAAAAGATAATACCCAAAAAGACACCAATGCGTGAACAACCGCCTAAAGAGCGGATAAAGAATTTCAATGAAGTACCTTATGGATATAGTCCTGAAGAGGCGATCGCCGAAGCAAAGAGATGTCTCCAGTGTAAAAGGGCACCCTGCGTAGCGGGTTGTCCAGTAGAGATTGATATAGCGGGATTTATAAAATTCATTGCGGAAGGAGATTTCAAATCAGCAATTAAGAGACTTAAAGAAAAAAATGTTCTGCCTGCGGTTTGTGGTAGGGTCTGCCCACAAGAGACACAATGTGAACAGGTCTGCACCCTTGCGAAAAAATTTGAACCCGTGGCAATCGGAAGGCTTGAAAGATTCGCGGCTGATTACGAGGCTTCACAGGGTGAGGCACCGTTGCCTGAGCCTGCAAATCCAACGGGAAAAAAAGTTGCGGTGATTGGCTCAGGACCGGGCGGGTTGACTGTGGCAGGTGATTTAATCAGGTGCGGACATGCTGTTACAATTTTTGAGGCATTACATAAACCCGGAGGGGTGCTTGTCTATGGCATTCCTGAATTCCGTCTGCCCAAGGCAATAGTGTATCGTGAAGTTGATTATTTAATAAGGTGTGGGGTAAAACTTGTTTTGAATTTTATTGTTGGCAAGACCGCAACAATAGACCAGTTGCTCAAGGAATTTGACGCAATATACATTGGTACAGGTGCAGGACTGCCATGGTTTATGAATATTCCTGGAGAGAATTTGAATGGAGTATATTCAGCGAATGAATATCTGACGCGTTCTAACTTAATGAAGGCGTATCTATTCCCTGAATATGATACACCGATCGTGCGTGGGAAAAGGGTAGCGGTGGTTGGTGGGGGAAATGTAGCAATGGATTGTGCAAGGACTGCATTACGGCTCGGTGCAGATGAAGTGCATATTGTTTATCGCAGGAGTAAACAGGAGATGCCGGCACGGGCAGAAGAGATTCATCATGCAGAAGAAGAGGGTATTATATTTGACTGGTTGACTCTGCCGATAAAGTATATTGGCGATGAGAAGGGCTGGGTTAAGGAAATGGAATGTATTAAAATGCAACTTGGTGAACCTGATGCATCAGGGAGAAGAAAACCAGTACCAATAGAAGGTTCTAATTATATCTCCGCAGTTGATACTGTAATCTGTGCAATTGGTCAGGGACCTAATCCTTTGATTCCTCAGACCACTCCAGATCTGAAGGCAGGAAAATGGGGTAATATTGAGGTTGATAAGGCAACAATGAAAACATCAAAACCCCGTTGCTGGGCAGGTGGTGATGTGGTAAGGGGTGGGGCAACAGTAATTCTTGCAATGGGCGATGCCCGCATTGCTGCACGGTCAATGGATGAGTATTTAAGAACCGGCATCTGGTAAATCCTTTTTCCAATTTATTACTGCTGAAAAGTTGAATCTACGATAAATATACTTTTTCAAGTGTCTGATAATTGATATTTCAGCCCGAACACCATTACCATAATAGAATTATCAGGATACGCATTTTCTCGAATCCTTGATTTTGTATTAAATATGTGTATAATTTAGATATGTGGCTAATAATTGCTTTTATAGCACAGATTGATACATTGTCTCTTAATGAAGCAATTGACATTGCATTAAGACAGAGTCCGACTTACTTAGAGTCGCGGGAAAATCTGGCAAAATCCCGGGTTCAATTTTTTAAGGCACTCTCTTATCTCCTACCTACAATCTCAACAACCGGTTCCTGGACAAAGAGTGAATATCAGCGTATGATTACTGAGCGTTATACAGGTTCAGTCAGTTTTTCTGTGCCGATTTTTGATCTTGATGTAATAAGTTCAATCGTTGTTGCTAAAGGAAAGGAGAAAGGAACTTCAATACAGCACAATCAAGATATTGCAAATCTTATTCTAAATGTAAAGAAATCATATTATAACCTTATCACTGCAAATGAATTATTAAATTCATCGCAGAAGGCACTTGAACGGACGATTGAGAATAAGAAACTCGTTGAGGCAAAATACGAACTCGGTGCTGCATCAAGACTTGAACTCCTTCAGGCTGAAGTTTTTTATCTCCAGACCCTTCAGACTAATTCTCAGGCAAAAACACTTGAAGCACAGGCACAGCAGGAATTGAAGTCGCTACTCAATATCCAGCATCGGGTTTTTCCCAAGGATTCTTTTATCATTCCTGATACATTTATCCTGCCTTCTCTTGATTCACTAAAAGAGATTTTGTTGAGTGCAAATTTAAGTATCAAACTATCGAGACAGATGAAGAGTCTTGCCCGTTCAAACTTATGGTTTTCTATATTCGGGTTTATGCCCAGGGTTTCTTTTTTTTATGGATATAACACGAGTGTTGATTCTTTTACTCTTGATTTTGATTATCTTAAAGATAATGCAACGAAGAATTATGGAGTAAATGTCAGTTTTCCAATATTTGAGATAAAGACCTTAATATTTAATTATATGACGGCAAAGAAGGATTTAATGATAAGTAAATACAGTATGGAAAAGACTGTTCTTGAATCAGAAAAGGCATTATATACAAGTTATTTTAGTTTGCAGGAAGCGATTGATAAGTTAAGGTTTGCAAAAAAGAGTTTAGAACTTGCTGAGGAGGCAATTATTATTGCACGTGAACAATACAGCCTTGGTATAATTCCCTTTTTAGAACTATTGCGGACCGACGAGGATTATTATAATGCGCGGGTGAATTTAATCCAGGCATTGAATGGGTATTATCTCCAGCAATCAACCCTTTCATATTTATTGGGCAGTATAACTATTCAGGAGCAAAAATGAAAAAAATATTTATAATCATAGGAATTATAGTTATTGTGCTGTTGATTGTAGTGCTCAATCTTACCCAGAAACCGGGTGGGGAGAGTATAGAGATTGAGCAGGCAAAAAAGGATGCAATTGTATCAAAGGTGAATGCAGATGGAGAACTGAAGGCAAAATCGCAGGTTGACATTTCAGCAGAGGCAATCGGCAGGATAAAAAAGATTTATTATAAAGAAGGTGATTTTGTTAAAAAAGGGAATTTGCTGATAGAACTGGATGATATACAGGCAAGCGCAAATTACAAATTGTCTGAGGTAAGATTAAAACAGGCAGAACAGGTATTTAATAGAACGAAGAGTCTTTATGAAAAAGGATTGGTGAGTAAAGAAAATTTTGAAAACGCAGAGCTAAATTATGAATCGGCAAAGGCAACCTATGAGCAGGCTCTTGATGCCTACCGGAAGACAAAGATCTATGCACCCATATCTGGCAGGATTATGAAATTAAATATTGAGGAAGGTGAGACTGCAGTGATGGGTACATTGAATTATGCCGGAACGGTTCTGGCAACGATTGCAGATATGTCCAGAATGATTGCGGTTGTGAAGCTTGATGAGACAGAAGTTCCAAAGGTAAAAATGGGGCAGGAGGCAGAAATAATTGCTGATGCCTTACCTGATTCAACTTTCAAAGGCATCGTAACAAAGGTGGGGTTGATGCCGATAACTTCAATAGCGACTACGACGGAAAAGGCGACTGATTTTGAAGTAGAGATCGAACTCAGAGACTTTTCTGAAAGTTTGAGGCCCGGAATGAATGTTAGGGCTGCGATAATTACAGGTAAAAAAGTTGATGTTCTAACCGTCCCTATTCAAGCAGTAGGAAAGAGAAAGATAAAAGATAAAATGACCGAATCAATATTTGTTGTAGAAAATAGAAAGGCAGTTCTTAAAGAAATTCAGGCGGGTATATCAAGTGACACAAAAATAGAAATAATTTCGGGTATCAATGAAGGTGATACAGTCGTTGTTGGACCATACCGTGTTCTTTCAAAATTAAAAGACGGCACAAAGGTGGATTTTAAGTAAATAGAAAAAAAATAAATGATTTATCATTAACTTATAATAAAATGCTCTGCAAAGCGATTGATATTTACAAAAAATACAGCCTGGGTAAGGTTGAAGTTGAAGCACTGAGGGGAGTAAGTCTGGAGATAGAAGATAATGAATATATTTCGATAATGGGGCCATCAGGTTCAGGAAAATCTACTCTGATGCATATTCTTGGTTGCCTTGATACCCCTACCCAGGGCGAATATTACTTTGAAGATAAAAAGGTTTCAGATTACACCGATGTGGAACTCGCCCGAATTAGAAACAAATATATTGGTTTCGTTTTTCAGAATTTTAATCTTCTGCCCCGACTTTCTGCGTTAGAGAATGTAGCTTTACCTTTGATTTATGCAGGGGGTAAAAAAAATGAAAGAATTAAACAGGCAGAAGCAATGTTAAAAAAAGTAGGGCTTGCTGATAGATTGAAACATCGACCCAGTGAATTATCCGGTGGTGAATGCCAGCGGGTAGCGATTGCCCGCGCCTTGGTAAATAATCCAAAAATAATCTTTGCCGATGAGCCGACCGGAAATCTGGATACAAAGACCGGAACAGAGATAATGGATATATTTGATAACTTATATAATGAAGGTCGAACCGTAGTTCTGGTAACCCATGACCCTAACATTGCTCAGCATGCCAAGAGAATAATTAGAATTATTGATGGCAAAGTTGTGGACGGGTAGATTATGAGTGAGATTTTTAATTTAGCACTCCAGACTTTCAGGGCACATAGAATGCGGTCTTTTCTTACTACATTAGGTATTATAATCGGTGTGACTACTGTAATTGCAATCCTTTCGCTCATTGAAGGTTTGAATCAATCTGTAGCAAAACAGATACGTTCTATCGGCTCTGATTTGATATTTATCACTAAATTTTCAATGATTCAGCTGGGTCCATCCAACATTGAGGCAGTTGCCGCGCGCCCGGATTTGACCCCAGACGATGCGCTTGCGATTAAGCAATTACCTTCGGTAGAGACTGCAATACCAACGATTGAACAAAATTTTACAAAATTGAAATATCGGGATAAAGAAATTGCTAGGACTTCGGTTCAAGGTTCAGATGAAAATTTCTCAAAGGCGCATAACTACATTGTGGAGATTGGGCGCGATTTAATTGCGGATGATATTTTATATAAGAGAAATGTCGGTATTATAGGTTCTTATGTGGCTAAAAATCTTTTTGGCGACGAATTACCTGTTGGTAGAGATTTAAATATTGGTGCCAACCGGATCAGGATTATCGGAGTCTATAAAGAAAAGGGCTCGTTTCTTGGTCAAAGTATGGACAATCTCATTGTCATTCCTTATACATTTTACGAAAAAATTTTCCCCCGTCGTAAGACAACCTTATATGAAAAGGCTTTTGGAGGATATACAATAAGTGTTGTACCTAAATCCAAAAAGGTTGAAAAGGCAATGGATGAGATAAGAGAATTGATGAGGCGGAGACATGGTCTACGCCTTGACCAACCCGATGATTTTGAGTTGGGAACCCAGCAGATGTTGTTTGAGTTATATCAGAATATAACCCGGGTGGGTTTTGTTGCTATTGTTGCAATTGCGGTTATATCGTTGATCGTTGGAGGAATTGGGATAATGAATATTATGCTTGTTTCAGTTGCCGAAAGGACAAGGGAGATTGGTATTCGCAAGGCAGTCGGTGCGTCAAACCAAAATATTTTATTTCAGTTTTTAACGGAATCCGTGGTTCTTGCATTTGCTGGGGGTGTCATTGGTATCATACTCGGCGTCTTGCTTGCCGGGTTGATTTCAATGGTTTCACCACTCAAAGCAGCGGTGAGTCTATGGATGATTCTTTTGGGATTTGGATTTGCTTCGGCAGTAGGAATATTTTTTGGAATATATCCTGCCCGTAAGGCCGCATCGCTCAACCCAATTGAAGCGTTGAGGTATGAGTGAAAGAAGATTAGGATATCAGAAAATCGGGATGCCAGGTTAAAAATTTTAAAAGTGGCGGTCATAATCGAAATTGACTCTGCAAATTTTCTGAATATAATTTGATAATGAGAGAAGTATATTATGATGAGTTAACCGGCATTTACAACCGTCGGTTCTTATATTACTGGGTTGACAATGAAATAAAGCGGGCGAATCGCTTTGCAACTAAATTCGGGCTCATCGTTATTGACCTTGATAATTTCCGGGATATAAACAATAACTATGGACACCTGGAAGGTGATAAAGTATTAATCGAATTCAGTAATTTTTTGAAAAGCTCGGTGCGAGAAGTAGATTCTCTTGTCCGTTATGGCGGAGATGAATTTATTGTGCTTGTTCCCAATACTGATTTACATGGTATAATGGAACTTGCCCAGAGGATATTAGCAAATTTAAACCAGTCCGAGGTTGCTAACCATAAAATACATTGTAGTATAGGTTGTGCGTTATATCCTGATGATGGCACAAATGTTGAAACTCTCATCAGTCAGGCTGATCGATTGATGTACCAGGCAAAAAAAGAAGGTAAAAATAGAATTGGATTGAAAGCAGAAATAACAAAAAAGATTGAACTGCCTGCAAAAGTTTTTATCGGACGGGAAAACGAACTAAATTTATGTGCAAAATTTTTAAGGGATTTCAATATAATTTTTATATATGGTGAGGCAGGTGTTGGTAAGACAAGGCTTGCCCTTGAGTTGAAAAATCTTTATTCTGATTACATATATTTAAGGGCAAATTCCTATGCCGCACTTGCTTCAGTCCCTTATCATCCTTTTTGTAATATGTTCAGAGAGATGGTGAATAGGGATTTTGCGATGGTTCAAAGGGTTTTGAGGCAGGTTTCTGATATTCACCGTCGGGAGTTAATAAAATTGCTACCCGAAGATAAAGTTATGTCTTCAAAAATTGAAGAATTGGACAAATATCGCCTTTTTGACAGCATTAATCTGTTTTTTAATAAACTGGCGGAATTGTTAACACCAAAGGTTGTGCTTTTGCTAATTGATGATTTACACTGGACCGATTCTTCAAGTTGTGAACTCATGGATTTTTTAATTAGGCGTCCGATTAGGAATTTGAAAATTATTGGAACATATAGGATTGAGGAGTTTAAAAATGCGGCTGTTTATAATTACTTTGGAATCTGGGCACGCGAGAATTTATTCACCAAAATTGAACTCACACCACTCAGCGAACCCCAGGTTTCCAAACTTCTTGGAGTGATAATGGGGAATGAATCAATTGCGCTATCGAAATTTATTTTCAAGTTAAGCGGCGGGAATCCTTTCTACATTGAAGAAATTTTAAGGGAACTGGAAAGGCAGAATAAAATATATTATAATGGGAAGGAATGGATTATTTTATCAGAGAAAGAACTGGAAATACCTTCAAGCATTGAGGCGACTATATTGAGAAAGATTCAATTCCTTGATGAAGAAACGAAATCAATTCTTGAGATTTGTGCTGTCTATGGTCAGGAATTCACTGATGAGATAATTGCACTGTGTGCACAAAAGAATGTTGGTGAGACTATAGATGCTATTGACCATTTGTTGAGGTTGGGATTTATTAAGGAAAGGATTAAAAATTTTTTCTTTTTCAGTGAAGATATAGTGCGACAGATTGTATATAAAAATATCTCGCGCGGGAATTTAATGAAATACCACAAACAAGTTGGTGAAGCGATAGAAAAATATTTTCACTCCGGTCTGCCCAGTTATTATGAGCTACTTGCCTATCATTTTACAATAGCAAATGAGCCTTCCAGGACATTGTTATATTCAAAATTAGCAGGGATGAAATGTAAAGAGAATTATGCCCACAAACAGGCAGCAAAATTTCTTACCAATGCCTTGCGATTTGAGGAGAATATTGATGAGATTTTTAAAATAAAATTCACTCTTTCCGAAATATATTACTTGATGGGAGAGAATAAAAAGGCGCTTGAACACCTGGACGATTGTTTAAAAATAAATCCCAATGACGATAAGATTTATAGTAAAATTGGACAGATTTATGAAAATATGGGTGATTATAAAATGGCTTTAAAATACTACAATACCGGATTGAAACTAACTGCTCAGACCAATGCATACTACCAGTTCAACTCTGGTATTGCCTGGATTTACACAAGGCTTGGGCAGTATTTGAAGGCGAAAAAGGTATGCGAACAATTGCTGAAAAAAACAAAACAGATACCAAGGCAGGAATTGGGTACAATTTATATTATATTAGGTGTTTCACTGCTATACCTCGGCAATCTCAACGGTGCGATATCTTATTTCAAGAAGGCACTCGAGATCAGACAGAAATTAGATGATAAGAAAGGTCTGGCTGCCTGTTATCTGGACCTGGCGGTTGTTTATCAACAGCAACTTAATTTTCCCCTGTGCGAAGAATATTACAAAAAGGCATTAAGATTGTACGAAGAGATTGGTTTTCAAGCAGGTATAACGGTTACATTATTAGACCTCGGCAGTCTTTATTCCCATTATAACTTGATAAAGGCAGAGGAATATTTTAATAAAGCACTTGAGATTGCCAAGTTGATTGGTGCAAAAAGGGATATAGTATTTCTTTATGATAACCTCGGGCTTAACTATACGCGGAGATTGATGCGCGATGAGGCACTGGAGAATTTTAAATTGGCGCTTGAATATGCTAGAGAGACAAATTTTATTGAAGGGAATTGTTTTATCAATCTTCACCTCAGCGAATTTTATCGTGAGAATGGAAAGAGAAAACAGGGATTAATACATTTAAAAAGGGCTTATAGGTATGCACAGGAATTAAAATTGAAACAATATCTATATGATTGTCAGTTGGAAGAGATTGAATATCTTTTACTTACCAAGAGACTGCAACAGGCAAAACAAAAGGCGCAGAAGCTATTTAATGAGTTGAAAGATAACCCAGATATCAATCGTCGTATATATGCATATATATGTATGGGAAAAGTATCCTGTGCATTGAGGTCATTCAAAAGCGCACAGGAATATTATGATAAGGTTTTGAATATCATTGTAAAATTGCCCGATAATTCATTCACCGCGGAGATATATTACCTGCTTGGTTTAAGTTATAAAAACCAAAACAAATATCCAGAGGCATTACAATTTTTTTTGAAGGCTAATGAGATATTTTTGAAACTTGGCAACCTTTTATATCTGGATAAGGTTGAAAATGAAATTGCCTCGGTAGATATTTCTAAATAGTAGTTAGCGCTATTTCTTTGACCAATTGACCTTTATGGAAAAATTGTATTATGTTTTTTGATTGGTTAACTTCAGTGGCATTAAGGCTTAATGCAAGGAGTCTTATCCTCGCAATTGTAAATAAGTTTTCCACAGTTTCCGGATATTTACCAAAGCGGTCAATGAATTCTTCTTTTAGGGTTTTTAATTCATATTCGGACTGGACTTCCATCAGCCTTTTATAAATTGCAGTCCTTTCATAGGCACTTGGAATATAATCTACAGGAATATAGCCGGGAATTCTCAAATTCAATAATGGTTCAAAAGAAATTTCTCTCCCCTTCAATTCCTGAATTACATTATTTAAAATCTTTACATAATGATGATAGCCTATGGCGTTGACAAAGCCTGATTGTTCTTTACCCAGGATATTCCCCACACCACGGATTTCCATATCCCTTATCGCCAGTCTGAATCCCGAGCCCAGTGTCGTATAAGAAGTCAGGGCACTCAATCTCTTCCTGGCTTCATCTGTAATCCGTGATGGGACAATAAAATATGCATACCCCTGTATCTCTGATCTCCCAACCCTGCCTCTTAATTGATGCAAATCAGCCAGTCCAAATTTGTCTGCTTCATTTATGATGATTGTATTGACCCTGGGCATATCAATGCCCGATTCAATGATTGCTGTGGAAAGAAGAAGGTCATATTTTCCTTCTATAAATTCAATTATCCTTTTTTCGCTTATCTGCGATTTGACCTTTCCGTGAAGCAGACATATACGCAGTTTGGGCAAGATATTTTGCAGATGTGTTTTTACGGTCTCAATTGTTTGAATGCGGTTATGGACAAAAAATATCTGACCACCACGGCTTAACTCAAAATTGATTATTTTTTTTATTTCATCGTATTCAAAATTGATTATCTTTGTTATGATTTCTTTTCTACCTATAGGTGGTGTGTGTATGACTGATATATTTTTTATGCCAACAAGGCTCATATAAAGGGTTCTTGGTATCGGTGTAGCAGAGAGATAGATAACATCTATTCCCGTTTTTAATCTTTTGATTTTTTCTTTCTGCAATACACCGAATTTCTGTTCTTCATCAATAATCAACAAACCAATATCTTTAAATACGACATCTGAAGCAAGGAGACGATGCGTGCCAATGACGATATCAATCTTACCAATCCTTATATCTTCTAAAATTTTTTTTAATTCGCTCTTCTTTTTAAATCTTGAGACCATTTCTACCCTTACGGGGAAATTTTGCAGCCTTCGGACAAAAGTATTGTAATGCTGGAATGCAAGAATCGTAGTCGGGCAGAGAACCATCGTTTGTTTTGAATCGAGTGCAGCCTTAAATGCGGCACGAACCGCAATCTCAGTTTTACCGAAACCCACATCACCACAGATCAGTCTTTCTTGGGGTTCGGGTGATTCCATATCCTTCTTAACATCATTTATCGCTTTTTTCTGGTCTGGAGTTTCTTCAAATGGGAATCCTGCCTCAAGTTCTCGCATTTCCGCATCGTCTTTTGAAAAAGCAAACCCCGGGTTCAACTGGCGGCGCGCATAAAGATTTATCAAATCCCTTGCCAAAACTTCGGTTGCTTTTTTCACCCTTTCTTTTGTCTTCAGCCATATTTCACTACCGATTTTTGACAGTTTTGGTGGTCTCCCTTCGCTTCCTATGTACCGTTCAAGTTGATTCAACCTTTCAACTGGAAGATAAATCTTATCACCACCAGCATAATCAATACGCAGACAATCTACTTTTCTACCTTCAAACTCAATATTAACTAATCCCTTAAATTGACCTATGCCAAAGTCATTATGGACGACATAATCGTCAAATTTCAGACCTTTTAAGTCATCAATAAAGAGCCCTTTAAATTTTGTTTTCTTTTTTGGTATATATCCGTAAATATCCGATTCGGTTAAATAGATAATTTTTCGGTTTATATCCACAAAACCTTCTCTTAAAGGTAGAACAATTGCATTAATTTGTCCAATAACTGATTCTAAATTAGAGATGATTGATTCTCTTATCAAAAATTTATAGGTGTGAGTCTGCTGTTGTATGTCATAACGTAATTGTCGCAAATTCCCGAAATATTTTGGTGAGGGACTCAAAAGAAAACCAAAGTCCGCAGGTGATTCTAATAATATTTGCGGACAATCAAATTCAAGTTTCTTTTCGGTGATAATTATACTATCACGTTTAATTGAATTCAAAACCGTAGTATAAAGACCAGGAACTACAAGTTTTGCTGAAATTTTTGTAACTGTCTCAATTGAACGTTGAGTTAGAGGATTGAATTTTCGGATTGAATTGATTGTATCACCTTCAAATTCAATACGGAAAGGTTCAGAATTTGGGGGGAAGATATCTAAGATGCCGCCTCTTACCGCAAATTCTCCTTCTTCTTCTACAACATCTTCACGTTGAAGCCCACCCGCAGAAAGGCTTGATATCAAATCATCACGGTCAATGGATTTTCCAGTAATGAATTCAAACATTCTCTTTACTCTAAGTTTTTTATTTAAATATTCTTCATTTGTGATGATTATGCATGCAGGTTCAAAAAAAGGATTATCACCGTCTATGATGGCAGTATCAGGCGAAATTTCAGCAATTTCCTTGCCAAATCTTTCTATATTATTTCGGTTGGTTATATAAAATACCTGACTGAATTTTTTTGAAATTTCAATAATAAAGATTGATAGGGCTGAACCGGCGAATCCTGAAATAGATAAAAATTTTTTATGTTCCAGTAGTTCAGCTATATGGTCAATTTCCGGAACGAATTTAAAATCAGTCATAATGTAGATTATTTTATCTCTGGATATTAAAAAGTCAACCTGATATTAAATATAACTAATCAAATAAGAAATCTTAGTGGTTCAGGGAAGTGCCCCTTGATTTTTGAAAAAAGCTGAATAAAATTTGCAAATGGGAGTGAAAAGGGTATGAAGATAAAAGAAAACACAGCCATTGCAATCGCCAGTTTTTTACCAAAAAGACTTGTATTGGCAAAGATTTTTGATGAGCAATACAAAATTAATGAAAAATTCAATTCGGCCCTGCTTTTTGCTGATATATCGGGTTTTACCTCAATGAGTGAAAAACTCGCGCGTCTGGGCAAGGAAGGGTCAGAAGAAGTCAATAAAATAATAAATCGGTTTTTTGACCCGCTTATTAAGATTGTATACAAGTGGAATGGGGATATTTATCGCTTTGGTGGGGATGCATTTCTTGCATTTTTCCCTGAGAAAAATAATGGTTTTTCAGCAAGTGAATGTGCAATATACGCCGCACAGGAAATCCGTGGATTTGTCAAAAAACATTCCCAGACCGATACAAAGGTTGGAAAATTCAGGATAAAAGTCCATATCGGACTTGCAAAAGGGAATGTGTATTTACAGGATTTGGAAAATAATTTTTTTCTAGGCGGTAGCGTGATAAACAATCTGATGAGTATGATTGATCTTGCCGGACCCGGTGAAATCGTTGTCAGCCCGGAAATAAAAGATGAGCTTGACAATATAATTTTTAAGCAGAAAGAAGTTGTGTGGCAGTATGTTATGACAAAGAAAAAAGTTAATGCACCGAAGCACATTTCCGGTATGCCAATGGATAAGATTGAAAAGAAAGTCTCCGAACTTGAAAATTATATCCCCCAATGGTTATTAAAAAGGATTGAAATTAAGCCAAGTTTTGACCACAAAGATGGGGAACATCGAAAGATAGCAGTTGTATTTTTGCATTTCGCCGGGATTGATTATGATAAAAATTCGCAAAAAATAGCAGAAAAAATGGCTAAATTCTATAAGGTTGTGAGTTCAATTGTTGAAAGGTATGATGGCTGGATAAATGCGATTGATATCTACAAAGATAGCGAAAGACTCCTTGTGGTATTTGGTTTTCCATTTGCCTATGAAGACGATGAAAAAAGGGCAGTCCTTTTTGCCTACGAAGTATTAAATCATTCCGATTTAAAAGGCTTAAATTTAAGGGCAGGAATAAATTCAGGTTCAGTATTTGCAGCACCTGTTGGTAATCAATTGAGGAGAGAATATGCTACACTTGGTGATGCCGTAAATCTATCAGCACGGCTTGGGGCAAAGGCAGAGAATAGAACGATTGTAGTAAGTGAGCCAATATTCAACAAGACTTTTGCCCTTTTTGACTATGAATTTATTGGAGAGAAAGAATATAAAGGGAAAAAGAAAAAAGTCAAAACTTATAAACTTCTTAAGAAAAAACAGGTTGAGAAAAAAGCACTGAACAGATGGCTATCAGAGAGTGAAAAAATTATTGGTAGAGAAAAAGAAATTATTGAAATTAAAAAATCAATAAATTTATGTTCAAATGGTAAGGGTCAGATTTTGTGCATTACGGGTGAACCAGGTATTGGAAAGTCAAGATTGGTACAGGAAGTGATTAGATTATCGGAAAAAGAAGGGCTTCATATACTGAAAGGTCATTGTATCTCTTACGGAAGCGCCTTTTCATACCACCCCTGGATAGATATTCTTAATGAATTCTTTAACATCTTGCCTGAAGATTCTGTTAAAATTAAGAAAGAGAAGATTAAAAAACAGATTGCAGTTGTGGATAAAAAACTTGTAGATTGGTTACCGGTAATCGGCGAATTGCTTGGTGTACCATTTTCTGAAACTTTTCTAACGAAATATCTGGATCCTAAATTAAAGAAACAGAGGGTTTTTGATATTACATTTGATTTATTAAAGTTTATCGCCCAGAAGAAGCCATTAATTGTTATAATTGAAGACCTGCATTGGGCTGATACTGCCACAATAGAACTTATAAATTATATCGGCAGAAATATTGAAAATAAATCAATTCTGCTCGGTTTGGTTTATCGGCCTCTGAAAAGGAAGGAAGAGTTCATTGAAAAAGAATGGACTACGATAATTACTTTAAAAGAACTTTCGAAAGAGGCAAGTCTTGAACTTGTGAGCAACTTACTTAACTTAAAAGAAATTCCTGAAGATTTGAAGAATATAATCGTAAATAAATCCCAGGGAAATCCTTTTTATATTGAAGAGCTTATAAAATCATTGATTGAACAGGGTTATATCGTAGAAGAAAAAGGAACCTGGCAATTCAAGAGAGACATTAGAATACTACAATTACCAGATTCAGTTGAGGCGGTAATATTATCAAGGATTGATAGACTTGATTTCCAGGATAGGGATGTATTGCAGATTGCTTCGGTACTGGGTAGAGAAATTGATGAATTTTTACTTAAAGGTATATATCCTGAACATAGTGTATTAAAAAATTCACTGGCTAATCTTGAGCGATTCGACCTTATAAAACAGGAAAAGGGCAGAAAGCAGATAAAATATTTCTTTAAACATATCTTAACTCAGGAAGTTGCCTATGGCACATTGTCTTTTGCCAGAAAAATAGAACTTCATAATAGAATTGGTGAGTTTATTGAGAAAGAATTGAAGGAGAGAAAAGAGGAATTTTTAGGTTTGCTTTCTTATCATTTTTATCAGGGTGAAAATTTTGATAAGTCACTACTTTATTCGGTTGAGGCAGGTGAAAAGGCAAAAAAAGTCTATGCTAATGAAGAAGCAATAGAATTCTTCACAAGGGCAATAGATTCTTACGAAAAACTTGAAAGTAAATTAAAATAGGCTTTTAACCTGTTGGTTTATCAGAATACTATAAAAATTAGAAATGCGAAAAAATGAATACTACAGATTTTTTACCCCGTTGAAAAAAGAAGAAAACTTATGATTGAATCTCTTATGAATCGAACTGTAATGCATAATTTATAGTAGCCTAATTGGGGCCTTTGTCAATGGTTATCATTAGAATGTTCCAGTCCTTGGCATACAGTCAGAATCTATTATTTAGATTCAGCTACAGGAAAATAGTGATGCTTGAGGTTATGTATAGCAAGTTCCATTTGAGGCAAAATCTGCTGAGCCAACATAAACAGATATTCGCTATTTTGATTTTTTCATAAAATTTTAATTTTTTAATGCAGGATACTTTGCGCCCGGTTTTTATAAACGAATATTATGAGAACGATAAAGGTGGCTAATTTTAAGGAGAATACTGTTTCAAAAGTACCAGATAATCCAAATAGAGGGAGGAGAATTACTCCACCAAGTATTCCACCGAGCCAGCCTCCGATAAGGTCCGAACTGTATAAAAGCCCGGCTGTTTCAGATAAATATTTTCTTGTTGGGTAGACCGAGAGATAAATTGCGTTGGCGATGGGAAATTCAACCCCGATGCAAATTCCACAAATAAAAGAAAGAAAAAGAAATCCTGCTGGATTACTGATAGAAGTTCCACCCTTTATCAGAATGATGGGAAATACAATTGAATAGAGGATTACCAAAAAGTCGATCTTCCAAAAAAGAGATAACCAATGTTTGGTTTTATTAATTGTGTATGAAGAAATTTGTGCACCGAAAATTGTTCCAACCATAAAACTGGCGACTAATATGCCTGCCCAGTGAAATACATATCCGTAGATTGTTTGGAAAGCAAATAGCAATACAAGGTCAAAAATCATACCGGTAAATCCAGTGGTGAAAATACATAGTGGTATTGCCACACAACTCAGTTTTTTTGATTTTAAAATTAAAATTGTAAATAAAATAGATATTATTATTAGCAAAATCCAGATTTTTTTTAAATTTATTTTTTCAAAGAAATTAAATATTACTCTTAGATGGTGAGAAAAAATTATATTCTGATAGGACAGGCTGTAGTATAGACCGAGGGGTCGGAAATCATGATTGTGGGATGTCGTGCTATTCTTTATTGATTCGTAGAACCAGTTTTCCAAGCGGGTATTTAATTTATATTCAAGATAATATGGGGAAATGAGGTTTAATCTTAAGTTCCGTTGCTGAAGCTGATTGCTAATTTCTTCAGGAGTAATTTTCAATACCCTATCGGATTGAGAGGCAAGTAGGATATTAAAACAATCACCCGGGATAACTTTCACACAGGCAAACTCAAGATTTAAGGTATTGTAGATGCAACGATTCAGATTTCGCAGTTCTTTGCCCAAATAGGTTAAGGAACCGCTTAGGTGCAATACAAGTATCCCTGATTGTTTTAAGCGCTGTTTTATTAAGGAAAAAAATTCAGCGGTGAAAAAACGATTGGTCTGTAGGTCGCGAGGGTTTTGCAAACCAATAAAGATCAGGTCATAATTACTACATTTCATTTTTTGTAGAAAGTATCTTCCATCCTGATGGTAAAGTTTTATGCGGGGTGAGGTAAGTTCGTAGTCTGTTATCGGTGTGGGAAATTTTTTTATTACCTCAAGGATCAGGGGGTCTAACTCAACATAATCTATCCGTTCGACCGGATGTTTGAGAATTTCTGCAATAACACCTCCAGCCCCTCCGCTTATAACCAATATTTGTTTTGGTGTTGGATGGTGTAGCATAGGGATATGGACAAATTCTTCTATATAAGCGATATCAGGAACTGGTATACTAACTGTCGGTAGTCCATCAATGTAGATTGTATATTGATTAGTTTGTTCGGTTACTGCTACATTGTTATAGATCGAATTTTTATAATAAATCAGACTGAAACCTGACCATTGTTTTTTAATTGTTTTTTCCTGAATGGAATCCGTCCACCGCAAGGCCAAAAAGAGTCCAGATATAACGAAAAATATTGTGGAACAGAGACCGGCAATGTGGGTTTGAATTAACGATCTTCTCCAGAATTTTTCGAGTAATATTAAGTTTATCATAAAATTCACGAATGCCACGGCAAAGGCGATTTCTATTGAATTAAGGACAGAAATGAGGACAAAAGTTACCAATACACTGCCGACGATTGTGCCAAGGGTTTCGTAAATATACGCCTTTCCGATTGATACACTTCCGTCCTTGCTTTTATTCAGGTTATGGAGTATTGGACAAATAATGGTGAAAAGTGCGCCATGGAAGAACCCCACCGGACCAAGGACGAGCATGGACCCGAATATCATTGGTATCAATCCCAAACTTTCGCCCTGCGGTACGCCCATAACTATCTTGAGGATTCGACAGAGGTATATCGCCAACACGAATGAAATTGCAAACATAATATGATACAAAATATATGTCTCGAGGGTATTGCGCGTATTTTTAATCAACCGTCCAATGAGAAATGCACCTGCTGCCTCGGCGATTAGCCAGTTACCCATAATGATGCCTATTGAGAATTCATTGCCATAAAAAGTTATTAACAGTTCTCGTAGAAGTATTATTTGAGAAATGATGCCACTTGCACCCATAATGATTGTTGTCAGAATGATACGGCTTTTCATAGTGAGGATAGTTCTATGTCAGAAAAATGCCTAATTTTTTTTCTTACTTCCAAATTCCCGGAATAGGAAGTTTACAGTATTTACACTTGCCATCAATTATGTTTATCTCACGGACTTCAAAATGAATACGGTGGATGAGCAATTTATTACATTTGGGACAGAATGTAGAATTGAATTTATGGCCGGGCAAATTGCCGATTGTAACAAATTTTAAACCTACATCCTTCCGGGCAATATAATGAGCAGTTTCCAGAGTTTTTACGGGAGTTGGCGAAATATTGGTAAGTTTATAATTGGGAAAGAAACGAGAGAAGTGGAGTGGAACATCATCACCTAAATTTTCTTTAATCCACAGGCACATTTGTCTTATGTCTTCATATTTGTCATTTAAAGTTGGGATTAATAGATTGACAATTTCTAACCATTTATTTTCTGCCTTTATGATTTTCAGTGTTTCTAAGACCGGTTCAATCTTGGCTGATGAAACTGTTTCGTAAAATTCTTTTGTGAACCCTTTAAGATCAATGGTAACTGCGTCAACAAAAGTTAGAAGTTCTTTCAAAGCCAGCGGGCTCATTGAACCATTAGAATGGAAGAGGATTTTTAATCCCTGGGATTTTGCGATTTTGGCAACATCATACAAATATTCATAAAAAGAAGTTGGTTCGTTATAGGTAAAAGATATGGTAGGAATTTTCTTTTCTTGGGCAATTGCCACTGCCTTCTCCGGTGTGATGTCATACACAAAATCCATATCTTCAATTGCGGATTGTGAAAGATGCCAGTTATGACAGAATTTACAGCGGAAATTACAACCAGCTGTTCCGATGCATAGTATTTCAGTAGCCGGGAGCATGTGATAGGCAGGTTCCTTTTCTATTGGGTCAATCTGAACCGCAGAAGGGCGTGAATAGACCAGGTTGTAAAGGCGACCATTAATATTTTCCTTATTACGGCAGAAACTTCGTTCTCCTATTTTAAGGATACAGTTTCTATAACATACCTCACACTGGACTATTTCATTCGGTAGTTTTTTATAAAACATTGCTTCGCGCAGGTTCTTACTTTTCTTTTTCTCTGACGATGTGAATAATGCATTAATTCCCATAATAACCGTGCCCAATTCCTTCAAAAAATCCCGCCGGGAAAGTTTTTTTTGTATTAGATTAGAAATTTCAATCTCATGCAACATTACTGCAAATTATATCTAACGCATCAAACATGTCAAGTGTACGGTTTAAATAAAAATTATCTTATCCGCGAAGCAGCGTGAGGACTATTTAAACAAATTAGAATATCTTATGTCGTGCCAACATAATATCGCAACTGAAGAGACAA
>FMJZ01003963.1_pt1 | contig 24445 bp, 30 predicted proteins | sample 1987881 | NCBI WGS metagenome assembly FMJZ01 (sample SAMEA4378227, study PRJEB15110) | soil metagenome | biome: soil; feature: Field; material: Soil | place: India | collected 2015-03-11 | depth 0 m
ATTGATTTTTTGTGACTTTTTATGCTATTGTTTTTATGTTGCCGGTGTGGTGGAACGGCAGACGCGGCGGACTCAAAATCCGCTGGGAGCAATCCCGTGTGGGTTCAAATCCCACCACCGGCATATTTCTTTAATTTATATAAAAATTCAATAAAATTGTTTATGGAGATATTTCAAAATCTATATATAGGTTGGATAGTTACATTTGCAATCTATTGTTATAATAAGTTGCAAATTTATCTACCCCCCATAAATATAGTATTTTCAACTTCTTTAATATTTTCTATTAAAAATTTAATCTCCTTCCCATGAAAAAATTAAATCTTAAATTAATAGAAAACTATCTTATTTCTATTTTTAATATCATTGAACACAACCTTTCTATTATGGATAAAGATTTGAATATCCTTTGGACCAATAAAGCTTATGTTGACAGAATAGGTATGAATTCTGAAGATATTTTAGGCAAAAAATGCTATGCTTTATGGCACAAAAGAGTCAGCCCCTGTGAAGGCTGCCCTTGTGTTAAAGCTTTAAGCACAGACAATATTGAAACAATAGAAAGAATATCACAGGAAGGAAGACATTATATTCTAACAGCCATTCCTTTGAAGGAAAATGAAGAAATTAAGGCTGTATTTCAAATTGGAAAGGAAATAACAGAGAAAAAAATAGTTGATGAAAAATTTAAGGAAGTTATAAAACTTGAAGGAGTTTATGAAATTATTGATAACCTTGCACATCAATTTAATAATATATTTAATGGTATTTACGGATTTGCCCAGTTATTAAAAAAACACACAGAAAATAAAGAGATTTTAATTTTTGTTGAAAAGTTAATTGAGTCAGTTGAAAAAGGCTCTAACTTTATTAAAGCCTTAAGTGCATTAAAAACAACTCCTTGTACAATGAAAGTGCTTGATCTAAATTTTTTAATCATTTCCATGAAAGAGATACTTAAAAACATAGTAGGGGAAAAAATAAAGATTGAGTTTTTTCTTTCTAAGGAAGATCTGCTGATTAAAGGAGACCCTTTACAATTAAGAGAGGTTTTAGCTGAACTTGTGCAGAATGCAAAAAATGCAATCCTAAACAATGGAGTCATATCAATCTCAACGGAAAAAATAAAAAAAATGGATGAAGAAAAAATTGTTCTTACAATTTCTGATACAGGACATGGAATGGATAAAGAAACACTGAAAAAATGTTTTGAACCTTTGTTTACCCTTGATCCAAGAAAATTTGGATTAGGACTATCAATAGTAAAAAATATAATTCAAAAACACAATGGCTTTATTGAAATAAAAAGTTATCAAGATTCAGGGACAACAGTAAAAATATATTTCCCTTCTGCTACTTTACAACAAGAACTGGACATTTAGAATACTCAACAACCTTAGCAGAGACGCTTCCAATTAGAAATTTTTTTGTTCCATGTTTTCCATGAGAACCTGTAACAATTAAATCAACCTTCATTTTATGAGCAGTTTCAAGAATTTTTTCAGCTGGATCTCCTTCTCTTACAAGAAATTTAATCTCAATAGGTTTTCCTGAAAGAGATTTTCTTATTCTTTCCATATTGTCTTCAGTCTCTCTTTTAAGTACTTCTGTAATTCTCTGCCTTTCTGCATCAGAGAGTTCTGTAAGATAAAGCTCTGGAACAACAGCGAGCACAGTAAGTGATGAATTCATGCTTAAAGCAATCTCCAATGCTTTTCTTAATGCTTTGTCAGATGCTTTTGAGCCATCATGGGCTACCAAAATCCTCTGCATTCCCTTCCTCCTTTATATCTTTATGTCCTTTAGTAAATCTCTATTTTCTTTAAACCACTCAACTGTTATTTTGATGCCTTCCTCTATTGAAATCTTTGGAGACCATCCTATGTATTGTTTTGCTTCTTTTATGTCTGCCCATGTTGCATAAATGTCTGCTGGATGTCTTGGTTGCCACTGTATTATTGCTTTTCTACCAATAAGTTCTTCTATTAAATTTATTACATAAATAAGCTCAACTGGCCTGTCATTGCCAAAATTCATAATTTTATATCCTTCAAGATTCAGGCATAATACTGTTGCCTCTGCTATATCTTCCACAAATGTAAAATCTCTTTTCTGCTTCCCATCTCCATATACAGTTATTGGCTCCCCTTCATTTATTTTCTTAATAAATCTGAAGATACTCATGTCAGGTCTTCCAAAAGGGCCATATACTGTAAAATATCTTGGAATTATTGTATTTATGCCGTAAAGATAGTGATAGCTATAGCAAAAAATCTCTGCTGACTTTTTTGAAGCAGGATAGGGAGCAAGAGGTTTATCTGTAATATCAGAAACCTTAAAGGGCATCTTTTCTGTATCACCATAAACGCTTGATGTTGAAGCAAGAACAAAACTTTTAATTTCATACTCCTTAACACATTCAAGAAGATTAATCGTTCCCTTAACATTTGTATCAAAATATCCCCAGGGATTTTCAACTGATGCTCTTACACCAGCTCGTGCAGCAAGATGTATAACACCATCTATTTGATAAGTCTTAAAAATGTTTTTAAGGCTTTCAAAATCCTCAATATCTGCTTTATAAAAAATAAAATTCTGAAAATTTTTGAGATCCTGAAGTCTTAACTCCTTAATCTTAGGATCATAATAGTCATTTATATTATCAATGCCTATAACTGAAAAACCTCTACTTAAAAGTAATCTGCATGTAGCCCATCCAATAAAACCTGCACTTCCTGTTACGAAAATTGTTGGCATAGTTTTTTATTTTAACATAAAAAATTATTTTCTTTGTTTGATTTTTATGTTTATTGGAGAAAATTTAAATTGAAATGTTTCTCTCAGAAGTTTTTCAATAAATTTGATATGATGTTGCTTGACTGCTGATTTATCATTCACAAAAATAACAAATGTCGGTGGTTCTACGTTAACCTGAGTTATATAATAAAATTTTAATTCCTTACCATGAGAGGACATTACTACCTCTGCCAGTTTTTCACTAAAAAGTTTATTCAATTCCGATGTTGATACTCTTCTGGAATATTCCTCTAAGATCTGGTCAATAAGAGGAAATATTTTAGTAAGTCTCGTTTTATCTATAGCAGAAACAGTCAAATATGGAGCATAATCCACAAACCAGAGTTTACGTTTTATTTCATCTGCAAAAAATTTTGCTTTTCTGTCTCTTTCATCCTGTGGAATCAAATCCCATTTATTTATTAGAATTATCAATCCCTTCTTATGTTCTGCAACAATTCCTGCAATTTTCTGGTCCTGATTAACAATTCCTTCAACAGCATCTATAATCAGAATTGCGATATCAGCTCTTTCAATGCTTCTTAATGCTTTAAAATACGCAAGCCTTTCTACATAAATTTCCTGAGACATTTCTTTTTTGTAATAAGAAAGCCTCTTTATTCCTGCTGTGTCAATCAGCAAATATTTTTTCCCGTAATATGTGCAAATAGCATCAACAGTGTCTCTTGTTGTTCCCGGAATAGGGCTAACAATCATTCTTTTTTTACCAAGCAAAGAATTGATAATTGTTGATTTCCCAACATTGGGACGTCCTACAACAGCTATCTTTGGTAAGCTATGTGACTCTAACTTCACTGGTTGAGTATCAGGAATTTTTTCAATGATTTTATCCATAAGTTCATCAAAACCATATCCTGTAATTGCTGAAATTGGTATAAGCTCTTCCGTGCCTATGCTATAAAAATCATATATTCTGCTAAATTTTGAAGGGTTGTCTATTTTATTAACAACCCATAAAATATCTTTTCCTGTTTGTCTTAATTGTCTTGCTATTTCGATGTCATCTGGAAGCAAACCTTCTTTGCTGTCAAGAAGATGAATTATCAAGTCTGCATCAGATATTGCCATCTCTATCTGTTCCAGCATCTGTTTCTGTATTATATCTGCTGCCTTTTCTTCAGGGAAAAAACCTCCTGTATCAACTATTCTGAATTCTTTATCATCCCATTTCGCAAATCCATAGTTTATATCTCTTGTTACACCTGGTAATTTATCTGTAATTGCTTTAATTTTGTCATCAGATTTAATCATTCTATTAAAAAGTGTTGATTTTCCAACATTGGGACGACCCACAATGACCACAGTAAACATTATAAACTCCTTTTAATTCTCTGAAAATTCTTTTGGAAGAGTTATTCCGAGAGATTTGATTTTTTTATAAAGATTGCTTCTTTCTATTCCTATACTCTCTGATGTTTTTGTCATATTCCAATTATTCTCTTTAAGTTTTCTTAAAATAAAATCTCTTTCAAAGGCATCCCTTGCTTCTCTTAATGTGGCATAAGAAAAATACGATTCTTCTTTTAGTCTGTTCCTTATTATTCCAGTGTTTTCAATATCTGAAGCTTCTATGGTTTCTTGTGGAACCATTATCATTAATCTTTCTATAGCATTCTTCAGCTCTCTTACATTTCCGGGCCAGTCATAGTTCTTCAGAATTTGCATTGCCTCGCTACTAATCTTTTTTCTCCTCAATCCTTTTTCTCGGCTAAATTCATCCATAAATGAGTTTACAAGCTCTGGGATATCCTCTTTTCTTTCTCTTAAGGGAGATAAATAAAGCGGAACAACATTGAGTCTGTAATAAAGATCTTCGCGAAAGTTACCCTTTTTAATCTCTTCAGTAAGGTCTTTGTTTGTTGCTGAAATAATTCTAACATTGACTGTTATATCCCGTGTTCCTCCAACTCTTTGAAACTTTTGTGTTTCAATTACTCTTAAAAGTTTTGCCTGAGTAAGTAATGACATATCTCCAATCTCATCAAGGAAAAGAGTGCCTTCATTTGCAAGCTCAAACTTACCAATTTTTTTATCTATTGCACCAGTAAAAGCTCCTTTTTCATGACCAAATAATTCACTTTCTATAAGCTCCTGTGGAATCGCTGCACAGTTTACCTCAATAAAAGAGCCATTTGCTCTTGGGCTCATTGAATGAATCATCCTTGCCACAAGTTCTTTGCCAGTACCGCTTTCACCCATTATTAAAACTCTTGAATCTCCCCTGGCAATCATTTCAATCTGAGCTTTTATTTTTTTCATTGCCTGAGAACTTCCAACAAGTTCATACTTTTTTAGTATGCTGCTACGAAGCTTTATATTTTCTTTTTCAAGATTCTTAAACTGTAAAGCTCTTTCCGCAGTGAGCAAGATTCTTTCCATTGATAAAGGTTTTTCAAGAAAATCAAAGGCTCCAAGTTTCACAGCTTGAACAGCAACTTCAATATTTCCATGTCCTGAAATCATGATAACTGGAATATGAAAATCTTTTTCTTTTATTCTTTTTATTGCATCAATTCCGCTCATTTTAGGAAGCCAGACATCAAGAAAAACTAAATCTATATCTTCTTTGTCAAGAATATCCATTGCTGTCTCAGCATCCTTTGCTGGAAGTGTTGTATATCCCTCATCTTCTAAAATTCCAGAAACTGTATCAAGTATTCCAATTTCATCATCAACAATAAGAACTTTACCTTTCAAGCAGGCACCTCTATTTTAAAAATTGTTCCTGAAGGTTTATTGTCCATAACAAATATTCTTCCATCATGCTCGGTAACAATTTTTCTTGCAATTGTCAATCCAAGACCTGTACCTTCTTTGTTCTTTGAAAAATAAGGTAAAAAAAGTTTTTCTTTTATTTCGTCATCAACTCCCGGACCCGTATCTGCAATTTCAATCTGAAGGTTATTATTTAGTTTAACAGATATTGTTATTTCACCTTTAGCATCCATTGCTTTTATGGCATTATCAATTATATTTATCAGAACTCTTTTAAACCCTTGATAATCAAGTAAAACAGGCTTAATTTCTCCATCATGTATAAGGTTTATTTTAACATCTTTGTATCCTTTATAAAGCTCTATTACATCCTGTATTAAATTTATTGGATTTACAATCTCTTTTTTAATTTCAGGAAGTTTCCCTAATTTTTGAAAAGCATCTATAAGATTTTTAAGAGATTCAACTTCTGAAATAATTCTATTGGTTGAGTTTTCAAATACTTTATCAAATTCTTCATCTTTATTTTTCCATTTTTTAACAAGCCTCTCGGTAGCGAGTTTGATAGGTGTAAGGGGATTTTTTATCTCATGCGCCAATCTTCTTGCTACTTCTTCCCATGCAATTGCCTGCTGAGCTTTAACTATATCTGTAATATCATCAAATACTACAAGAATTCCTGTAGCTTCACTTTCATTGGTTTCTCTTAACGAAAAAATTCGTGCTTTTATTATTTTATTTCTGCCTTTTATTTTAATATTTAAGTCTTTGGAAACTTCATAAATTCGCTCCTGGGAAAGTTTTTTTATAAACTCTTTTAATTCATCAGATTCAACAAATTCCAAAATTTCTGAATAGTCTCTACCTTCAAGCTTATCTGCAGGAATTTGAAGAATTTCTTCTCCTGCTTTATTTATTTTAAAAATCTTACCGTTGTGCCCAACAAAAATAATTCCTGAAGTGATACTAGAAAATATTCTTTCAAGCAAAACATGTCTTTCTGATAACTCAACATATGCTTTGTCAAGTTTGCTTATCATTTCATTAAAAGAATTAACAAGAATTCCAATTTCATCAGAACTTTTAGTGAAAATTTTTACTTTAAGATCACCTTCGGCAACTCTTTGTGTTGCCTGAACAAGTTCTTTTAAAGGATTTGTAATTTCCTGAGAAATTTTTAAAGATGCCCAAAGTGCAAGAAATATTATAATAAGACTTAAAAAACCAAGAAACATAAAGTAGTTTGATTTAACAGCCTTTCTAAAAGAACCCATTTTAAGATATTCCTCATGATATGCTTTAACCTCTTCAACTTTTTTAGTTACATAAGGAGGAATCTTCATTCTTAAAACAAGAACTCCTTGTTTTTCAGGTACTGCAGCAATAATTACATCTCCATCTGAAGAAGATATAACTTGTGCTGATTTTTTACCCTGAAAGGCATCTCTTATTGATTCAGGCATATCTTCCTGAGGATTTTTCAATCTTTCAACCAAAATTTCATCTGGAAACTCTTTTAGTTTGCCTTTTCTGAAATCTTCAGCAAATTTAAGCAGTCTTGTCTTTTCAAAATCATAAAAAGACCTAACTGCATCTGCTGTTTTTGATATAATCTCTCTGTTTGATTTTGAAAAAATTCTCTCTATTGAACTTTCAAGAACTCCACTGAAGGCAATAAATAAAAGTGCTGAAGGAATAAGCACCAGTCCTACAAAAATAGTGACTATTTTTATCCTGAATCTGTAACCAGGAACTTCTCTATGTTTTTCAAGATAAAGCCTAAAGAGACTTCTTATAACAAAAAATCCTAAGGTTATAATTGAGATTATATTTATTACAAAAAGAGATACAATTATAAATCTTGTAGGAATCTGCTCAGGAGGTAGCCTTAAAAGATAAATTTCAAATCCAAGTACAATAAAAAGCAAAGCTGTAAGAAAAATAGGGAAAAAATATTTTTTAAATCTCTCTTTCATGGCAATCTAAAGTACTCCGACTCCTTTGTTATTTTTTTCTCATATGTTGGTATAAAAAATAAAATATGCTCAAGAACAGAAGGAAGCTTTTTTATATTTGACTCAACCGTAATCTTTATGTAGTATTTTCCTCTATCCACATTATTAATATTTATTTTTATAGAATCTTCCTTTAAAGCCCAATCCAATGCTTCTTGCCAGCTTTTAAATCTCTTTTCTGATAATCTATCTCCTTCTAAAGTTTTTATAATAAATTCATCTTTTATAGGATCAGAAATCAAAATTCTTTGTATTTGAACGCCAGTTATAAACTCATCAGGAATAATTGACCATTTTCTGTAAAGTTCTATGAGTATAAAAATATTTTTACTCAAGCCATTTTTAAAATCATCTATAAACTCCTGAGAGGGACCAATGCGAGCTTTAACTGTCAGAAAGGAATCGTTTTTCTGGATTTCCATATTAATATTTTCAATTGCATACACATAAAACACCTGAAAAAGCAAAAATCCACTAATAAGTAAAATGTTTATCATAAACTTTTTCATCAGTTTTATTATATTATTTTTGCTTTACTTTTTCTTAATCTTTATGATAAAAACAAAATTAAAATCTTGTGGAGGTGTACAATGAAAAAATTTTTAATTATTGTAGGAGTAGCTTTTATTTTTCTCACAGGTTGCGCAACAAAAGAATATGTTAAAGAACAAACTGATCCTATCAATCAGAAACTTGACAGAATTGAAAAACAACTTGAGAATATGACCAAAGATATTTCTTCACTTAAATCAGACATTAAGGCTGTTAGCTCAAATGTAGAGTCTGTTAACTTAACAGCAAAGGAAGCTTTAAAAAAATCCGAAGAAGCAGTTAGAGAATCTAAGGCTGCAGTAATACAGGCGCAAGATGCAGCAAGAAAAGCTCAGGCTGCAGCAGAAACTTCTAAAAAGGCTTTTGAACTACAACAAAAAAAGTAATTTGACATTTTAGATTTATAAATATTAAATTTTTTGATTATGAAAAGCCGACTTATTCATTCACTATGGATCGGACTTGTAGCAGGCTGTTTTGGTGGTCTTGTTGGGGTTGGTGGCGGAGTGGTTATGATTCCTCTTATGGTTGATGTTTTAAAAATCTCTCAACACAAAGCTCATGGAACAAGTCTATTTGCTATTGTATTTACAGGAATTACAGGTGCAATTACATATGGAATGAAAGGCTCTGTTGATTTAATCGCATCTTTGATTCTTGCTGTTACAGCAATTTTTACTGCAAAAATAGGTGCTCAATTTGCACATAGTCTGCCCGAATGGAAACTTAAAAGAGCTTTCGGTGCTTTTTTAATTTTTGCTGCTTTGATTTTAATAGCAAAACCCTATGTTTCTGAGTTATATTATTTTGAAATTGAAAGCATTGCAAAAATTGCTACACTTCTTATAATAGGAGTCTTTGCGGGTTTTCTTGCTGGAATGATGGGTGTAGGTGGAGGAATTGTTATGGTTCCAGCGCTTGTTCTTATGTTAAACTATGGACAGCATATAGCCCAGGGAACATCTCTGTTATGTATGGTTCCTGCTGGTGGTGTAGGTGCATATACACATCTTAAACTCGGAAATGTCATAAAAGAATTGCTTTTAGGATTAATTTTAGGGATAATTGTTGGAACATATATTGGCTCTAATATCGCCTATGCTCTTGCAGATGCTTACTTAAGAATTATATTTGCTTTGATTATGATATGGACAGGAATAAGATTCTTAAAAACACCAAGTCTTGCTAAATGATTAAAAAAATAGTATTTTTAATATTTTTAATCTTATCAGTCAATGTTAATGCGCAAGAGGATTTACACAAAATAGTTATAAAATATGGCAGACATCAGGATTTTCACAGATTTGTTCTTATATGTGAAAAACCAGAAATTGCCTACTCAATAAATGTAAATTTATTAAAAGATGGAAAAATAAAACTAACTCTTACAAACCCCTTTGAAATTGAATTTAATGGGAAAATCTTATCAACACAGGATAGTATAAAAGATTTAAAAATTTTAAAAGAAGATAGAAATCTTATTATCTGGACTTCAAATATTAATAAAATAAAGGTCTCAAGATACGAAGCTCCTTCAAGGCTTGTTATAGATGCTTATGTGGAGATGGAAGAAACAGCTATTGAAGAAAAAATTAAAACTGCATCAATATTAATTGATCCAGGACATGGAGGACAAGATTATGGCTTACAAGGGAAAGAAAGTAATGAGAAAAATATGAGTTTATATCTCTCAAAAGAAATAGCATCAAAACTTGCACAAAAAGGTATAAAAACATCACTAACAAGAGGAACTGATGAATATCTATCACTGAAAAATAGATTAAAACTTGAAAATAAACTAAAACCCTCTTTATTCTTGAGTATTCACTTATCAAATGGAGATTACTTTGTAATTTATAAATCACCTATAAAGAAAAATATACCAAAGGATGATCCATCAAAAGTTTTCTTTACTGAAGATAAATTTGTAAAAATTTTTATAAACAAATTAAAGGAGAATTTTTCAGAACCACTCTACACTGAAAAATTGCCTGCAACGCTTCTTAAAGAAGCTTATGCACCTGCCTTGATGATTGAAATTCCTAAAAGAGCGTTATTTTCTGATAAAAGTTATACTAATAAAATTATAGATGTAATTGTTCAAGTAATTTTGGAAAATTTTAAATCTAAAAATCAAACTACAAAAGGCTAAAAATGAATAAAAAGTTTGTTATAGTATTAATCTTGATAGTAGTAATAACAGGAATTATAATTTATTTTTCTTTCTTAAGATATAATGAAAAGGCATACTCTGAAAAACCCAAAACTGAAAAAGCTATTGAAAATTTTAAAATATATATACCTTCTTCTACCTCTTTATTAACCAAAGAGGTATATTTACAAAAAGATGAAATAGAGTTAAAAAATCTTGAAAAAATCTTAGAAATTTTTTTATTAGAGTTACCATCACCTTTGAATGAAACAAAAATTCTGGGAATATATAGAGATAAAGAAAATGTAATCTATATAGATTTATCCAAAAATTTTGCTACACATCAGAGTATGCGTGAAGAATATTTTGTAATCAAATCGCTTTATAAAACATTGAAAGAAAACTTCGCATGGATAAAAGATATTAAAATTCTCATAGAAAGCAAAGAAATTGAAACTCTCTCAGGACATATATCAATTGAATCATCATTAAAGGAGTTAATGGAGGAAAGTTGATGAAAAAAACCCCCGTAGGTATTTTTGACTCTGGAGTAGGAGGATTAACTGTCTTAAAAGAAATAGCAAAGTTGCTTCCCAATGAAGAATTAGTTTATTTTGGGGATACAGCAAGAGTTCCTTATGGAATTCGCTCTGGTGAGACAGTTATTAAATATTCTATTGAATGCGCGAATTTTCTTTTTAAAAAAGGAATTAAAATTCTTGTTGTAGCCTGCAATACATCTTCATCTGTAAGTCTTGAGGTTTTAAAAGAAAGGCTACCAATACCTGTTATTGGTGTTATTGAGCCAGGTGTCAGAGCAGCATTAAAAGCTACAAAAAATGGAAAGATCGGTATAATTGGAACAGAAGCAACTATACAGAGTGAAGCTTATACCAAAAAAATTAAGTTAATAGAACCAGAAATAGAAGTTATCTCAAAAGCCTGCCCGTTATTTGTACCCTTAGTTGAAGAAGGTATCTTAGAAGGCAAAATTGCTGAACTCATAGTTGAAAGGTATCTTCAAGAATTAAAAAATAGTGGAATTGACACTTTAATTCTTGGATGCACACATTATCCTTTGTTAAAAAAGACTATTCAGAAATGTATGGAAGGAATTCAACTTGTTGATTCAGCTGAAGAAGTATCTCAGGAAGTAAAAAAAATGCTTTCTTACCACAAACTTATAAATGAAGAATCAAACTCGGGCGTGAAAACATTCTATGTAACTGATTCTCCTGAAAGATTTAAAAAAATTGGTGAAATATTTTTAAATTGTAAAATAGACAACATCTTTAAAGTTTCCCTTGAGGAGGAAAAAATTAAATGAGACCAGATGGAAGAAAAAATGATGAACTTAGACCGATAAAAATTGAAAAAAACTTCATAAAAAATGCTGACGGCTCAGTTTTAATAGAGCTTGGCAATACTCGGGTAATATGCACTGCTTCAATAGAAAATAAAGTTCCTCCTTTCTTAAAGGATCAGAAAAGAGGATGGATCACAGCAGAATACGGTATGCTTCCTCGCTCAACTCCTGTCAGGATGCTTAGAGAGTCAACAGCAGGTAGAGTTGGTGGCAGAACACATGAAATTCAACGACTTATTGGAAGAGCCTTGAGAGCAGTTGTTGACCTTGAAAAACTCGGAGAAAGAACTATATGGATTGACTGCGATGTAATTGAAGCAGATGGTGGAACACGTACAGCATCAATAACAGGAGGCTATGTAGCATTAGTTGAGGCATTAAAACAAGCAATGAGTGCAGGAATGATTTCAGAAAATCCTATAAAAGATAGTATTGCTGCAATCAGCGTTGGAATTGTATTGGGAGAACCAAGACTTGACCTATGCTATGCTGAAGACTCTCAAGCAGAGGTTGATATGAATGTAGTAATGACAGGTTCAGGAAAATTTATTGAAATTCAAGGAACAGCTGAGATTTTTCCTTTTTCAAAGGAAAATTTACTTCAACTTTTGTCTTTAGCAGAAAAAGGTATAAGGGAGATAATCAGGATCATAAACAATCTTGATTGAGTATGTATCATATATTGATTTTACATTTTGATGATACATATCTTTATCAAGAAAATTTAAGGAAAAAAGCTACAATACAGGTAGATTTGCGATTTATTAGAGGAACAAAATTCATGTGTCAATCAGAATATTTAAAATCTATTGAAAGGAGAATTCCTTTTGTTCAATCTTTAATAAGTTTCATAGGTAAAGGCGATTATCACTATATTTCTTATATATTCTTAGAAAGAATAAATGAACCATTTGTTCTTGTAATTATTGATAACCACCTTGATATGAAATATACAGACAAAAATTTTATAAGATGTGATTCATGGGTCTACAACGCAGGTTTATTAGATAATCTAAAACAGATTTTTTATATAAACTCTCAAAGAATTAACAAAATTTTTAAAACGAATTTTCCAATCTATTTGAGCATAGACAAAGACATAATTAGGAAAAAGTATTTAAAAACAAAATGGACACAGGGAATGATTTCTCCACAACAACTCATTAATTTTATCTCAAATCTTCATTCTCTTAATAAAATAATAGGTATAGATGTTTGTGGAGAACCAGAACTTGATATAGAAGAATTGGAAAAAAGCGAATCAATCAACCTTTCTATTATAGAATGTGTAAGAACATTAAATATCAGAAAATCTGCATGATTTATTTACTAAAATAATTTTAATTATATATAATACTCAACATGAAAATTGCAATTGGTGCTGATCACGCAGGTTTTGAATTAAAAGAACTGATTTCCAAGATTGTTGAAGATACAGGACACGAAGTCATTGATATGGGCACTGGTTCATCGTGTTCTGTTGATTATCCCGACTATGCAGAAGCAGTTGCACAGGCAGTATCTGATGGAAAAGCTGAAAGAGGTATTTTAATATGCGGCACAGGGATAGGAATGTCAATAGTTGCAAATAAATTTAAAAATGTAAGAGCAGCCTTATGTAATGACCTATTTACTGCAAAAATGTCAAGACTTCATAATGATGCTAATATCCTTTGTATGGGAGCAAGAATTATTGGAAAAGATGTTGCAATTGAAATAGTGAAAATATGGCTTGACACACCCTTTGAGGCTGAGAGACATTTAAAAAGGGTTGAAAAAATAAATATTATAGAAAGGAAGGTTATTAATAAATGAAGATGAAATCCTTAAGAGAAGTAGATGCTGAAATTTACTCTTTGATACTTCAAGAGAAGAAAAGAGAGACAAATAAAATTCTAATGATAGCCTCTGAAAACTATGCAAGCAGAGCTGTTATGGAAGCTCAGGGTTCGCTTTTTACTAATAAATATGCTGAGGGTTATCCTGGCAGGCGATACTATGGTGGCTGTGAGTATGCTGATGCAGTAGAAAAACTTGCACAGGAAAGAGCAAAACAACTTTTTAATGTTGAACATGTAAATGTACAGCCACATTCGGGAACACAGGCAAATATGGCTGTTTATTTTGCAATGTTACAGCCTGGAGATACAATAATGGGAATGAGCTTAACTCATGGTGGACATTTATCACATGGTTCACCTGTCAACTTTACAGGCAAGTTATATAAAACTGTATTTTATGGAGTAAATAAAGAAACAGGCTATATTGACATGGATGAAGTAAGGAAACTTGCCCATGAACACAAACCAAAAATAATTATTACAGGTGCAAGTGCCTATCCAAGAACTATTGATTTTAAAGCATTCAGTGTGATAGCAAAAGAAGTTGGTGCATATTTAATGGCAGATATTGCACATATTGCTGGTTTAGTTGCAACAGGAATGCATCCAAGTCCTGTTACATACTCAGATTTTATTACTACAACAACACATAAAACCCTGAGAGGTCCAAGAGGTGGTGTAGTGATGTGCAAAGCTGAGTATTCAAAAGCTATTGACAAGACAATTTTCCCTGGAATTCAAGGAGGTCCTCTTGTCCATGTAATAGCAGCTAAAGCTGTTGCTTTTAAGGAGGCTCTTTCAGAAGATTTCAGAGAGTATCAAAAAAAAGTTATAAAAAATGCAAAAACACTTGCTGAAGCATTAAAAAAGAGAGGCTTTAAACTTGTATCCGACGGAACAGATAATCACCTCATGCTTGTTGATCTTACTAATTTTAATATAACAGGGAAGGAAGCAGAGGAAGCTCTTGACAGAGCTGGAATAACAGTTAATAAAAATACTATTCCCTTTGATACAAAACCTCCTACAGTTACATCTGGTATAAGAATCGGAACACCTTCTGTAACAACTCGTGGAATGGATGAGGAGGAGATGGAAGAAATTGCTGAAATAATTGAAAAAGTACTAAAGAATATTTCAAATGATTCAGTTATAAAAGATATGCAAAAAAAAGTAAAGAAACTCTGCAAAAATTTCCCGATTTATTGATTTTCTCTTAATTCTCTGAAAAATCTTTTTAAAATGTCACGGCATTCTATTTCAAGAATGCCTTCTTTTATTTCCACCTGATGATTAAGCCTTTTATCATTAAGAATATTATAAAGACTAACTACTCCTCCACCTTTTGGGTCATCACAACCATAAACCAATCTTTTTATTCTTGAGTTAACTATAGCACCAGCGCACATTATACAAGGCTCTTTTGTTACATACAAAGTAGCATCTATAAGTCGCCATCTACCAAGAATTCTTGTCGCTCCTCTTATTGCAAGCATTTCAGCATGAGCTGTTGGATCAAAAGTTGTCTCTTTAATATTATGAGCCTTTGATATTATTTCACCATTTACAACAACTACAGCACCAACTGGAATCTCACCTTTTTCGTATGCTTTTTCGGCTTCCTTAAGTGCTTCTTTCATGAAATATTCGTCATAAGCCAGTTGGTCCACTCATCAATTCCCTGCCCAGTTTTACAGGATACTTCAAATATTTTTATTTTAGGATTCAAAAATTGAGCATCTTTTTTTATTTTATCTACGCTTACATCAAGGAACTCTTTAAGATCAATTTTATTAATAATTAATACAGAAGATTCCTGAAACATTAAAGGATACTTAAGGGGTTTGTCATCTCCTTCAGTTAAGCTTAATATCATTACTTTAACATCTTCACCAACTTTAAATTCTGCTGGACATACAAGATTACCAACATTTTCTATAAATAAAAGGTCTAAATCTTTTAATGGTAAATCTTTTGCTGCATCAGCTATCATATTTGCATCAAGATGACATGCTCCTTCTGTGTTTATCTGAACCACAGGAACTCCAAGACGGTCAATTCTTTCAGCATCGTTTGTTCCAGTTATATCCCCCTCAATAACACCTACTTTAACTTTGTCTTTGATGGCACTTATTGTTTTTTCAAGAAGAGAAGTTTTCCCTGCACCCGGAGAACTCATGAGGTTTATTACATAAACTCCAGCTTCCTTAAACATTTTTTTGTTTTCTTCTGCTATTCTTTCATTTGCATCAAGAATTTTTGTTGTTAATTTAACTTTCATTGACTGACCTCCATTTCGGTAATATTAAGCTCTTTGCCAGAAACTATATTTACTGAAAAGCTTCCACAGACTGGACATTCAAAAATAAGATAGTTCTCATTACTTTCAAACTCTTTGCCACAATCTTTACAAACTCCCCGAACAGGAATTTCTTCAATTATTAAATTTGCATCTTTAGCAGGAGTGTCCTCTTTTAAAATATCAAAAGCAAAAAGCAGAGCATCAGTCATAACTCCAGTTGCCCTGCCAATTATAACTTTTATTGAGTCTATTTTTTTATAACCATTTTTAGAACATTCATCGGAAGCTATTCTAAGAAGCTCCATAACAATAGAAGCCTCATGCATTAAGCTTCTTGCTCCTTTTCCTTGGAGACTTCTTTTTCATAAACCTCTTTACCAGCCTCAACAGCTTTAGTAATAGCTGATTTTTTTTCTTCTAATGTTTCCTTAGCTTTATCAAGAGTTGATGAAATTTTTTGTTTAGCTTCTTTTATATAGCTCTCAGCTTTTTCTTTTACATCCTCTGCTGTTTCTTTAATCTTAGCTCTTGTTTCTTTTCCTGACTGTGGAGCTAAAAGTAATGCTAAACCTGCTCCCACAATGCCACCTAATAAAAATGAAATAAATACTGACTTTGCGCTGAATCCTCTTTCTTCATTCATCTTATTTACCTCCTTTTTTTATGTTTTCTAAAAAAACATTTGCTGCAACACTTATAGCTGTTTTTAAAGCCCTGCTTTTTAGTGAAAGTGAACTTTTTACTTTTTCAATAGTTGTCACAACTTCAGAGACAATAAAGATTAACTTTTCTACAGTCTCTGAAAGTTCTCTTATTTTATAGGTTACTTCATTCATATCTTCAACTGATTCTCTCACTCCATGAATAACCTTTTCAGCTTCATTAATAGTAGGCTCCAATTTTGTCTTTGTGGCATTAAGAATTTCTTTAAAAGCATTTATACCTCTTCTTAACTCAATTGCTACAACAATAAGAAAAATCAAAGCAGCTATCAAACTAAGTGTGGCAAGAAAATAACCAATGCTTAAGATAATTATCCAGGTTTCATTCATATCAGCCTCCTTTAAAAAAGGATAACATTTTAAATATTATTGATGCAAATTACTAAATTGTTTTTTGACATGTAAAATTCTTTGAATTACAGTGATCCAGCTGAGAACTGTGAGAATTAACAATATCGGGAACAAAAGAGTTGTTAAACATCCAAAAGCAAGAAAAATAAGCCTTTCAGGTCTTTCTATTATTCCTACATTACAGGATACTCCCAATCCTTCTGCCCTTGATCTAACATAGGAAATCAAAAAAGAAGCTATCATACATAAAACTGTTAAAAGTAAAGCTATATCATCACTAATATTAGAAAAATACCATATTATACCAAGAAAAATAAATCCATCTGCAATTCTATCAAGAGTTGAATCAAAAAGAGCTCCGAATTTGGTTGTTCTTCTATTTGCTCTTGCAATGATTCCGTCTATTAGATCAAAAAAACCACCTGCAAGAATAAGAATGCCACCTAAAAAAAGATTGAAAGGTATTACAAAACCTGAAGAAGAAGTTATAATCATTCCAATAAAAGTAATAATATTTGGATTTACAGGAAAAGCTTTTGCTAAGGGTGCAAGTGGTTTATCTAAAAAATGGCTAAATTTCTCACTGAGCAAGTTATCTTTCCCTTTTACCTTCTATAAACTCCTCCACCATATTTCTTGCCACTTCATCTGGATACTGAACTCTTGGATGCTTCATAAAATAAGCTGAAGGTGAGATAAGCAATCCACCTATACCTCTATCAAAAGCTAATTTACAACATCTTATAGCATCAATAACAACACCAGCACTATTTGGAGAGTCCTCTACCGAAAGTCTGAGTTCAAGATTAATTGGAATGTTTCCAAAAATTTCACCCTCTATTCTTAAAAAACATACCTTATTGTCATTCATCCATGGGATATAATCAGAAGGACCTATATGAATATGATCAACAGCAATATTATGAGAAATTTGACTCTTTACTGCTTCTGTTTTAGAAATCTTTTTTGAAGCAAGTCTGTTACGATTTAGCATATTGAGAAAATCAGTATTTCCACCTACATTAAGCTGATAGGTATTTGTAATCCTTACTCCTCTATCCATGCAAAGTTTCGTAAGAACTCTATGAACAATTGTTGCTCCAATCTGGCTTTTTATATCATCACCTATTATTGGAATATTTCTTTCTTCAAATTTTTTTATCCATTCATTATTTGATGCTATAAAAACAGGAATGCAGTTAATAAAAGCAACTCCTGAATCAAGAGCAGCCTGAGCATAAAAGCAGGTTGCCTCTTCTGAGCCAACAGGAAGATAGTTAACCATTATTTCTGCACCTGATTCTTTCAAGACTTTTACTACATCTACAGGACTGGTATTTGATGGAATAAATCTTTTATCTTCAGGGTAGTCTTTCATATGTTCTGCAACTCCATCAAGTATAGGCCCCATTGAAACTTTAACAGAATAATCCGGCAGATTAGGAAAAAATACTTTTGTGCAGTTAGGTTTTGCGAAAACAGCTTCTTTTAATGGCTTGTTTACTTTTCTTTTGTCTATATCAAAGGCAGCTACGACTTCTATATCGCCTGGAAGATATCCTCCAAGATTGAAATGCATTAAACCAGGAAGTTGTTCTGGTGAATTATGGTTTTTATAATATTCAATTCCCTGAATGAGAGCACTTGCACAATTTCCCACGCCAACAATAGCAAGCTTTATTTTACCCATTAGCAACTCCTTGTTTTTTATCTGAAAAAATGCTAAAACAAGATTTTATAAACTAATAAGTGCTCTTATGTCAAGCACTCTGATTTATTTTTAGTCAAATCAAAGCGTTATAAAATGAATTTAAGTTATGATCATTACAGAATTTTTATATGAATTAAAAGAATGAAGTTATATAATTAATTTAAGGGCAATTTTAGGCATAAATTTCTCTTGTTGATTAATTTTAGCTGTTGATTTTACAATATTTTTTGAGCATGAAAAATACTCAAACTTATATAACTAACTTTTTAAACTACATAAAGCTTCAGAAAGGAGACTCCCATCATACTTTTAGGGCATATAAAAATGATTTGGAAGAGTTTTTCGAATTTGCTAAAGTTGAACCTGAAAAAGTTGAACCTGTAATTATCAGAGGTTTTATCTCAGAACAAATAATAAAAGGTAAATCTAAAACCACAGTAGCAAGAAAACTTTCTACTTTAAGATCCTTTTTTTCCTATCTCTATTCAGAAGGATTTATAAAAACTAATCCTGCGAGAGTTGTACCATCTGTTAAAACAAAAAGAGACATACCCAAATTTCTTACTGTTGATGATGCTTTTAAACTTGTTGAAGCACCTTCTCAGGACAAATTTACTGTTCAAAGAGACAGAGCAATTCTTGAACTTTTTTATAGCAGTGGCATTAGAGTGAGTGAACTTTGTGGATTAAATCTTGAAGATTTAGATTTAAAAGAGGGGCTAATAAAAGTAAAAGGAAAGGGAAAAAAAGAAAGAATTGTTCCAGTGGGACAGAAAGCAAAGGAAGCTTTAAAAAAGTATCTTGCCATAAGGCAAATACTCAGAATTAAAAAAAAGCTTTTTTTAGATGATCTTCCCCTTTTTATAAACAATAGAGGTCAAAGAATTTCTGACAGACAGGTAAGACGAATTGTTGAAAAATATGCAAGATTTATTGGAGTTCTTGAAAAAATTACTCCTCATACGCTGAGACACACATTTGCAAGTCATCTTCTTATGGAAGGTGCTGATTTAAGAGTTATTCAGGAACTGCTTGGACATGCATCTCTTTCAACCACTCAGATTTACACTCATGTTGATTTAAAACATTTAATAGAGGTTTACGATAAATCTCACCCACTTTCAAAGGAGGACGAATAAATGGATTTTTATGGTACAACTGTTCTGTGCGTAAAAAGGAATAATTCAGTTATAATGGCATCTGATGGGCAGGTTACAATGGGAAATACAGTTTTAAAACATAATGCAAAAAAAATAAGAAAACTCTATAATGCTCAGGTGCTCACAGGTTTTGCTGGTTCTACAGCAGATGCTTTTACACTTTTTGAAAGATTTGAAGGAAAACTTGAAACTTATAAAGGAAATCTTTTAAGAGCTGCTGTGGAATTGGCTAAAGACTGGAGAACTGATAAAATCTTGAGAAGATTGGAAGCATTGCTGATTGTCGCGGACAAAGAGCATATTTTAATCATTTCAGGAAATGGAGACGTTATTGAACCTGAAGACCAGATTGCTGCAATAGGTTCAGGAGGTCCCTTTGCTTTTGCTGCTGCAAAGGCATTATATGAAAATACACAGCTTACAGCAAAAGAAATTGCCATAAAAGCAATGGAAATAGCAGCAAAAATATGTATCTACACAAATAACATAATAATTACGGAGGAATTAAACTGATGGAAAATCTTACACCCAAGAAGATTGTTGAAGAACTTGATAAATTTATCATAGGTCAGGAAAGTGCAAAAAAAGCTGTTGCAATAGCCCTTAGAAACAGATTTCGTAGGCAACTTCTTCCAAAAGAACTAAGAGATGAGGTGCTTCCTAAGAATATATTAATGATAGGACCAACAGGAGTTGGAAAAACAGAAATCGCAAGAAGACTTGCAAGACTTGTCAATGCTCCATTTGTAAAAGTTGAAGCATCAAAATTCACAGAGGTTGGCTATGTGGGGAGGGATGTAGAATCAATAATAAGAGACCTAACAGAAGTTGCAATGAATATTGTTAAACAGGAACATACTGAAAGAGTTCAAGAAAAGGCAAAACAACTCGCAGAAGAAAGAGTTCTTGACATACTTTTACCTCAACCAGGATACACAAAAGATATGAATGAATCAGAGGAAAGAACACGGTATAAAGAAACAAGAGAGAAACTAAGAAAACAACTTAGAGAAGGCGTTCTTGATGAAAGATACGTAGAGATTGATTTAAAGGAAAAAGTTGTTCCATTCGGGATTATATCTAATGTGGCAATGGAGGAAATAGAGATAAATCTCAAAGAAATGCTTGGAAGTTTTTTGCCTGAAAAAGTAAAAAGAAAAAAGGTGAAAATTTCAGAGGCTATTAGGCTATTCACGCAAGAAGAAGCAAATAAACTAATTGATATGGAAAAAGTCACAAAAGAAGCAATTGATAGAGTAGAACAAACAGGTATCGTATTCATAGATGAGATTGATAAAATTGCATCTCGTGGAAGTTCCTACGGACCTGATGTATCTCGCGAAGGAGTTCAAAGAGACTTGCTTCCAATTGTAGAAGGCTCAACTGTTACAACAAAATACGGACCGGTAAAAACAGACCATATTCTTTTTATTGCAGCAGGTGCTTTCCATGTTGCAAAACCTTCTGACTTAATACCTGAACTTCAAGGCAGATTCCCTATTAGAGTTGAACTTAATAGTCTTGGCAAGGAAGAATTTGTAAGAATCCTTACAGAACCTGATAATGCACTTATAAAACAGTACATTGCTTTATTGAAAACTGAAGACGTAGAGCTTGAATTTACAAAAAATGGAATAGAGGAGATTGCTGAAATATCTCAACAGGTAAATGAGAAAACAGAAAACATTGGTGCAAGAAGGCTTCACACTGTAATGGAAAAACTTCTTGAGGATATCTCATTTAATGCATCAGAACTAAAAGGAAAAAAAATAACAATTGATGCAAACTTTGTAAAAGAAAAACTGAGTGAAATAATAAAAAGTGAAGACCTTAGCAGATATATCCTATAGGCTGAAGGTAATATTATTAAGTATTTCTTTGATACTATTTTCATGTGCTCCTACTAAAAAAACACCTTCTGTTGAATATCTTCCAACAGAAGCAACAAAAGGTGTTGCTTCATGGTATGGACCTGATTTCCATGGAAGACCAACAGCTTCAGGAGAAAAATACAACATGTATGAATACACCTGTGCTCATAGAGAATATCCCTTTGGAACAAAACTCAGGGTTACTAACCTTACAAACGGTAAAAGTATCACATGCACGGTAAATGACAGAGGACCATTTATTCCAGGAAGAGATATTGATTTATCTTATGCCTCAGCAAAAAAGATTGATTTAATAGGACCAGGAACCGCTGAAGTTTTAATGGAACCGATTGGAAGAGACATGAGTTATGTAAGATACGTAAAATATACTCCTTTATCTGGAGCATTAACCATACAGGTGGGTGCTTTTAAAGAAGTTAATAATGCCTTAAGATTAAAACAAGCTTTAAGACTTAAATATCAGAGTGTTTACATAAATAAAGCAAATGTAATGGGAGATGTATTTTACAGAGTTAGAGTTGGAAAGTTTACAAACTATGATGAAGCATACAGCCTTGCCAAAACAATGGGACAGGAAGGGTATAAAGTTATAATAACAAACTTTGAAGGAGGCTTGAAGGATGAGATTTGAAACCTTTGAGGATGTTGTAAAATTTCACGGACACAGCTGTCCTGGACTTGCATTAGGATACAGAGTTGCAAAAGCTGCTTTAGAGGAACTCAATTTAGATCGTTCTCAGGACGAAGAAATTGTCTGCATAGTAGAAAATGACTCATGTGCAGTGGATGCTATTCAGGTAGTTACAGGATGCACTTTTGGAAAGGGAAATCTCATATTTAAAGATTATGGAAAACAGGTTTATACATTCTTTGATAGAAAAAAAAGAAAGGCTTTAAGAATCTCTGTTGATTTTGAATTCAGAGAAACAGAGGAAGAAAAGGCTCTCTGGCAGAGATTTATTAATGGTGAAAAAAATCCAGAGATAATAGATTTTATAGAAAAGAGAAAAGCTGAAAAAATAATGCAAATACTCAATGCTGAAAGAGATAAAATTTTTAAAATTACCTATCCTGAGTTTAATCCACCCAGTGAGGCAAGAATATTCAAAACTATTAAATGTCAAAACTGCGGAGAAAAAGTAGCAGAGATCAATGCAAGGCTTCTACAGGGACAGATTCTATGTATTCCTTGTTTTGAGGCTAAACTTTGATGGAAATTGAGATTAATTTAACAGGAATTGCCCATCTTGGTGAAGCTATTGGAAAATACAATGGCAAAGTAGTATTTTTTCCATATGGTATTCCCGGAGAAGTAGTTAAAGCAAGGATAATAAAAGATGAAAAAGATTACTACAGAGCAGAAATATTAGATATCATTGAGCCTTCATTCTTCAGAGAAACTCCACCTTGCAAACTCTTTAGCAAATGCGGTGGCTGTAATTTTCAGCATGTAGCATATAACTATCAAATAAAGCTTAAAGAAATAGTTGTTATGGAGCAGCTAAAAAGAATTGGAGGCTTTGAAAATCCTGAAGACTTTACAAATCTTACCTTAAAAGCTGAAAATCCTTATAATTATCGTAACAGAGCAGATTTTTCAATAAACAAACAGAATCTTTTAGGATTTAAAATCAGAGGCACACATAAGTTCCTTCATGTAGAATACTGCCATATAATGCATGATGAGATAAATAAGATGCTTGCAGTTCTTCAGGGTAAAAGAACAAAAAGAAAAACTCACAATATAACAATAAGATACGGAATAAATACAGGTACATGGCTAATTCAACCACAGATAGATATAGAAGAAATAGAAACAGGTCAAAATTTTTATACTGAAAGACTTCTTGGACATGAGTTTACAATTTCTGCACCTTCTTTTTTTCAGGTAAATACATATCAGGCAGAAAAACTAATTCAAACAGTTTTAAACTACATAACCCAAGAAGATAAAACAGTTATAGATGCTTATGCAGGAGTAGGAACATTTACAATATTTTTAGCTCAAAAAGCAGAAAAAGTAATCGCAATTGAAGAAAGCCGCTCTGCATATAAAGATGCGCAAATAAATATAAAGAGTTTTGACAACATCACTTATTTATGCAAAAAAACAGAGGAAGCACTTTTTGAATCAAAAATAAATGCTGATGCAATAGTAGTTGACCCACCAAGAGTAGGATGCATGAAGGAAGTTCTTGATGCAATCGTTGAAAAAAGAATAAGAAAAGTTATCTATGTATCCTGCGAACCTTCTACTCTCGCAAGAGATTTAAAATATCTTAAAGAAAGAGGATATAAACTTATAGAAGTGCAGCCAGTTGATATGTTTCCACAAACATATCATATTGAAAATGTGGCATTAATAAAAATTGAATAGAGGAGGATTCAGTCATGACTTTAAAAGTAAATTTAAATGATGTGGAGATGAAACCACATCCAAAATTTGAAGGTGTAAAAATTGGTTTTATAACAACAAAAGAAAGGCATCCAGAGTTGAGCATTATAATACTTGAGATTGCTCCGGGTGTGGAGGTGCCAACTCATACACATGAAAGAGAAATTGACAGCATTTTAACCCTTGAAGGTGAGGGAGAAGTATTCATTAATAACAATTGGCAACCATTCAAAAAAGGAGATGTTATTGTAGTTGGAACAAAAGAAGTGCACGGCGTTAGAGTAAAAGGTAACTCTCCAGCTAAATGTTATATAGTACATGCTCCTGCCTTATGGTAGGATTGACAAATACAGAGACAGAAAACTTATAATTTAAAAAGTGGGCGATTAGCTCAGGGGAAGAGCGCTTCCTTCACACGGAAGAGGTCGTGGGTTCAAATCCCTCATCGCCCATT
>FMJZ01010764.1_pt1 | contig 24391 bp, 25 predicted proteins | sample 1987881 | NCBI WGS metagenome assembly FMJZ01 (sample SAMEA4378227, study PRJEB15110) | soil metagenome | biome: soil; feature: Field; material: Soil | place: India | collected 2015-03-11 | depth 0 m
CCATTAAAGGAATTTACACAGAAGTATTGACATTACCTAGTAACCACATCGTCTTGAGATTTTTATTGAAGACTGTTATTATATTTAGTTATATCCAAGATTAAAATTTAAAACGAAGGAGGTTAAAATGCCTTTCTTTTATAACTTAATAACACAGGCTTATGCTATGGGACCACCGCCTCAAAGCGCATCAGAAAGAGGTTTTGAAAGTGTCTTCCTGATGTTTTTCCCTATAATGGTGATTTTCGTAATATTCTATTTACTCCTCATAAGGCCACAGCAGATGCGAGCAAAGGAACATAAAAAGATGATGGATAATCTTAAGAAAGGGGATACAGTTATTACTACAGGTGGGCTTTATGGTGTTGTAGATGCTATTGGTATCCATACTATAACTCTTAAAATAAGCGAGGATGTAAAAGTAAGGGTTGCAAAGAATCATATACTTACATTAGTTAATCCTGAAGAAGCATAAGTATTGTAAAAATTAACATATTAAAGCTATAAGAATTAAGATATTGAATGGAAAAAAAGGAGGTTTTTAATGTTTTCTCATGGTTGGTTAATCTCCAATGCCTTTGCAATGGGTGCACCTCCTCAGGGAAGTGGTCAGACAGGAGGATTAGAAAGTTTTTTAATTAATCTTTTACCATTAGTTCTTATAATTGTGATTTTTTATCTGCTTCTTATTAGACCTCAGCAGAAAAGGGTTAAAGAACATAAACAGATGATCGAAAGCCTTAAGAAGGGAGATAAAGTGATTACTACCGGTGGTATTTATGGAGTTATTGATGCTGTCGGAACAGAAACCTTTACTATCAAAGTTGGGGAAAATATGAAAATAAAAGTGGGTAAAAATCACATACTTTCTCTTAGAGGCACTGCTGACGAAGATTAAAGAGGAGACTATTTCCTAAATGAGAAGAAGCATTTTATGGCGGATTTTATTGATTGTTTTTATTCTTACCCTTTCAATAGTCTTTTTTCTACCAAATACATTTCTCTTTGATCATATGCCAAAATGGTGGAAAGATGTGATGCCAAATAGGGGCATTGTCCTAGGATTAGATTTACAAGGTGGTTTACACCTCGTTTTTGAGGTAGAAGAGGATAAAGCTGTTGATATAGCTACAGAAAGAGCTCTCACTACTCTTAAAGGGTTTTTAGAAAAGAAAAATTTAAAAGCAGATATAAAGAAGGAAGATTTGTTTATTATAATATCACCTAATTCTTCCGAAATTAAAAAAGCAATAGAAGAAGCATATCCTACTTTATCACTTATTGATAGTAAAGAATATCTTAAGTATAAATTCACAGACAGAGAGATCGACAACATAAAAAAAGCTGCATCTGAGCAGGTCTTAGAGATAATAAGAAACAGAATAGATCAGTTTGGAGTTGCTGAGCCGACCATTCACAGGCAGGCTGACAACGAAATAGTCATCCAGCTACCTGGTGTGAAAGACCCAAAAAGGGCTATTGAACTAATAGGAAGAACGGCAGTCTTAGAATTCAAACTTGTTAATGATGAGTCTCCAATAGCTGCAGAACTCCCCCCAATAATAAAGCCTGAAGACGAAAAAGCACTAATTGATAGATTTAAAGGAAAGATAAATAATGACGAGGAAATTTTATTTCAAAGGGTTGTCAATAAAGAGACAGGAGCTGTTAGCAAGATTCCTTATCTTCTCAAAAAACAGACTCTTCTTACAGGAGACCTTCTCAGTGAGGCAAGAGTGAATATAGATCAAAGATTCAATGAACCCTACGTCTCTTTAACCTTTAATTCTATGGGAGCTAAGATTTTTGAAGAAGTAACTGCTCAGAACATTAAAAAGAGACTCGCCATTATTTTAGATAATAATGTCTATTCAGCACCTGTAATTCAAGAAAAAATTAGCGGAGGCAATGCTCAGATTACAGGCAATTTTACTCTTGAGGAGGCAAAGGACCTCGCGGTTGTCTTACGAGCAGGTGCATTACCAGCACCAGTCAAAATGCTTCAAAATGTTACAGTTGGTCCCTCCTTAGGTCAAGATTCAATTGAAGCTGGAAAATTGGCTGGTATCGTCGCTGCAATTTTAGTTATTGGATTCATGATCATTTATTATAAGCTATCTGGTTTAATCGCTGATTTTGCAGTCTTCCTTAACATTATTTTTTTATTAGGTGCTATGGCTTCATTAAATGCTACTCTTACAATGCCAGGTATAGCTGGGATTATTCTTGCGATAGGTATTGCCGTAGACTCAAATGTTTTAATGTTCGAGCGCATAAGAGAAGAGTTAAGAGCAGGTAAAACCCCAAAAGCTGCCATAGAGTCAGGTTATAAAAAGGCTTTTTGGACAATTTTTGATTCCCATGTCACAACTCTAATAACAGCTTTGGTCTTGTTCCAATTCGGCACAGGTCCAATTAAAGGTTTTGCAATAACTCTGAGTCTTGGTATAGCAATAAATCTTTTTACAGCCCTTATTGGTACAAAAACTGTTTTTGACATTATATATTCAGGGAGAGACATAAAGAGATTAAGTATATGATAGAGCTACTTAAGAACACAAAAATTGATTTCATGGGTAAAAGGAAGTATACCTTTGTATTATCAGGAGTATTAGTTATAATAGGGCTCTTTGCCCTTTTACAAACAATTCTTGGGAATGCAAATATGGGTATTGATTTTGTTGGCGGTACAGCAATTCAGGCTAAATTTTCTGAAAAGATTGAGCTTGCACAAGTTCGTAAGACCCTTGAAGAAGGGCAGATAAAGGATTTTGATCTGCAAGACATGCCAGTAGAAAATAAAGTTCTGATAAGATTAAAAAAACAGGAAGAGAAGTTAGGAGTCTTTTCAGAGAGGGTTATAGATGTCATTTCAAATAAGCTTGCTGATAAAAAACCTGTAATAGAGTCTGTAACTGAGATAGGACCCAAGATTGGTCAAAAACTTAGAAAAGATGCTCTCTTTGCTATTGTAATGGCTACAATAGGATTATTGATCTATGTAGCGTGGCGGTTTCAATTTAAATTTGGGGTGGGTGCAACACTTGCCACTTTTCATGATGTGATAGTGGTATTTGGTATTTTCTACCTTTTAAATAAAGAGATAAATCTTGTTTTTGTTAGTGCTTTACTAACTATTGCAGGATATTCCTTAACAGATACTGTGGTTGTATTTGATAGAATACGGGAGAACATCAAAAAAATATTAAAAGACCCTATAGAAACAATAATAAACAAAAGTATTAATGAGGTTCTTTCTCGAACAATAATAGTCTCTCTAACTACTTTTTTAGCAGCTTTAGCCCTTTTTCTTTTTGGAGGTGAAGTAATCCATGACTTCGCCTTAGCCATCTTAATAGGAATAGCAATAGGCACATATTCATCGATATTTATAGCGAGCCCTATAGTCATCCTCTTGACGAAAAAACAGCGATCTATAATTCGTAAAAAATAATATAAATTTGGCTTCATTGAAATTTGATGCTCTATGACGTTTTAAAACGTAAATGGCGTATTAGTAAAACAAATCCTGAATTTGTTGAGTACATCTCCAAAATAGCTTCAGTTTCACCCATCTGTGCACAAATTTTAATAAATAGAGGACTGAAAACCCCTGAGCAGATTGATTATTTTTTTAATCCTCTGGTGACTAAACTTTCTGATCCCTTTGAACTTTCGGGTATGAAAAGCGCTGTGGATAGAATTATGTTAGCAAAAAAGAATAAAGAAAGGGTCTTGATATGTGGAGATTACGATGCTGATGGGATAACTGCTACCTCAATTCTTTACGAAGGACTTAGAAAATTATCAATAGAAGTTGAGTATTTTATACCCAATAGAATGATAGATGGGTATGGATTCGGCAAAAGAGCGATTGAAAAAGCCCTAACCATCGGTGCTAAACTAATTATCACTGTTGATTGTGGTATTACAGCTATAGAGAGTGTTTTAAGGGCTAAAAAATGTGGTATCGACGTCATAATAACTGATCATCACGAACCTCTCAAGCAAAATGACAGCTCTTTACTTTTACCAGATGCTATCGCAATAGTTGACCCTAAGCTGGATAATTGGTCTCATAATCAGACTTTTTTATCTGGTGCAGGGGTAGCTTTTAAAGTGGTGCATGCTCTTTTTGGCAAGATAGATTACATTTATGAACTTTTAGACCTTGTAGCTGTTGGGACATCAGCTGATGTAGTTCCTCTCTTGGGAGACAATAGAGTCTTCACAAAAGAAGGTTTGAACCTTTTGCAATCAGGCAACAGAGTTGGTATTAGAGCGATAAAAGCAATTGCAGGATTAAGGACAGATTTCTTTAAGTCAACTTTTTTAAATTTTGTTATTATCCCACGAATAAATGCTGCTGGGAGAGTTGCGGATGCGAATGATGTTGTAAGGCTCTTAACTACAAAATCGGAGGCTGAAGCAGAAGAATTATCTAAATGGCTAAATGAATTGAATGCTCAAAGACAGGAGATCGAAGAGATTGTTTTTCAAGAAGTAAAAAGGGAGATCGACTCCTGTGATTCATTAGGCAATGCTATAGTGCTTAGCTCAGAAAGTTGGCATCCAGGAGTTATTGGGATAGTAGCTTCAAGAATTGCAGAAATATACTATAGACCGACTTTCCTTTTTAGCATAAAGGATGGTCTCGCAAAAGGTTCTTGCAGAAGCATACCTCCTTTTAATATTCATAGGGGTCTTGAAGAAAGCAAAGACCTTCTTTTAAACTTTGGAGGACACAAACAGGCAGCAGGAGTAATCTTAGATACAGCTAATTTAGAAGGATTTAAAAAAAGGATAGATCAAGTGGTTTTAGAAACTCTCGGAGCGGACGATTTAATACCAACATTAGATATTGATGTAGCAGTTAATTTATCAGATATTGACCATTCAATAGTCAGTGAAATACTAAGTTTAGAACCCTATGGGTATGGAAATGAAGAACCTTTGCTTGGTGCAAAAAGACTTGAAGCTATTAATCCAAGAGTCGTAGGAAATAATCACTTAAAACTCTATCTTAGGCAGAATGGCAGGAGTCTTGATAGCATAGGTTTTACCTTAGGGAGTCATGTAGAAATCTTTGCGAATAATACAATTGTTGATGCGGTCTTCTGCCCTACAATAAATGAGTGGGACGGAGGTAAATATTTACAATTAAATCTAAAGGCTTTAAGGTTAGCAAAAGATGAAAACAACAATTCATGATTTTTTTAAAAAGAAACAAGCAAAAAAGAAGATAGTATTACTTACTGCTTATGATTACCCTTTAGCTAAGATAGTAGATGAAGCTGAGATCGATGCTATTCTCGTAGGCGATTCTGTTGCAATGGTTGTACAAGGACTCGAGAATACTCTTCCTGTCACAATGGATGAGATGATTTATCATACCAAGATGGTTTCTAAAGCTGCCACAAAAGCTCTTGTGATCGGAGATATGCCCTATCTGTCCTACCAGATAAGCACTGAAGAAGCTATTAGAAATGCTGGTAGATTCCTTAAGGAGGGCGGAGCTCAAGCGGTCAAATTAGAGGGGGGCAGAGAGGTACAGCAGATCGTAAAGGCTTTGACCAGAGCAGAGATACCTGTACTGGCACATATAGGGTTAACCCCTCATGCCATTCACAGAATGGGTGGATACAAAGTGCAGGGGAAAACAGAAGAGTCAGCTCAAAGATTATTAGAAGATGCTAAAATATTAGAAGATGCCGGTGCTTTCTCGCTTTTACTTGAGGCGATACCTTCAGAACTGGCTAAAAGAATAACGGAAGAACTCTCAATTCCAACGATCGGGATCGGGGCTGGACCATACTGCGATGGGCAAATACTGGTATTACACGATGTTTTAGGATTATTCGATAGATTTCTTCCAAAATTTGCAAAAAGATATGCAAACCTTAAGGAGGAGTGCATTAAGGCTATAAAGTTATACAAGAAAGAAGTGGAAGAGGGTATCTTCCCTGGTCAAGAGCATAGTTTTTGAAGATAATTTTGTTAACTGAAATAAAATATCATAAGAATAAGTCTTTTCATTTTTATTAATAACCCTATAATTGAAGAATTATATGCCTGTATTTAGGCTCTCTGATGATCTTGTTTTTCCACCTCCCTACTTAGCTGATGAAGATGGTTTACTTGCTGTAGGGGGTGATCTAAGTTGTGAACGACTCTTACTGGCATATTCTATGGGGATATTCCCTTGGTACATTAAGTCTTCACCTATATTTTGGTGGTCCCCAGATCCTCGTTTAGTCTTGTTTCCAGAAGAACTTCATGTTTCAAGAAGTTTAAAACAAATAATAAAAAAGCAAATCTTCACAATTACAACCGACAAAGCCTTTGAGGAAGTAATTAGAAACTGTGCTACGATTAAACGTAGAGGTTCCAAAGGTACATGGCTCACTGAAGAGATGATAGATGCATACATAGACCTCCACCGACTAAATTATGCTCATTCCTGTGAGAGCTGGTATAATGGTGAGTTGGTTGGGGGGCTTTATGGAGTTGCTATTGGAGGAGTATTTTTTGGTGAATCAATGTTTACAAAAATGAGCAATGCATCTAAAGTTGCCTTCGTTAAAACTGTTGAATCACTGAAGAGTTGGGGCTTTGTTATCATAGATTGTCAAGTTCAAACAAAACATCTAATGAGTTTTGGCGCAAGACTCATTTCGCGTAAACAATTTCTTAAAATCCTTGATGAAGCAATAAAAAAGAGAGTAGAAAAATGGGGCACGGGTTTTTAAAGACACCATCTTTCTTACATATCCTCTTTCATTTCTCATTTCTTTCTTATCTTAGAAAGCTTTTATACCACAATCTCATCTTCTTGTAAAGGATGGGGAAATAATTCTCTCTAATTGATTAAACGACTTAGAGACAGAAGGGTAAAATATGCGATAACGGTTGACTCAGCCACGCCATTAAGAGAGCTTATACAGTTAATACCGCAAGATGATTATTCTTTCCTTTCTTGACTTAAGTCAAAGCTTATCGAAAGAGAACACAATATAATCGATATAAGAAATGAATTAGGGGAGGCTATTTACAATGACTCAACCTGAGATGTTTTGCTATCAATGCTAGCAGACTGCAAAAGGAACAGACTTTACACAAACGGGGGTATGCAGTAAACAGCCCTATGTAGCAACTTTACAAGATTTGCTGTTATATAGGCTTAAGGTGTTATCTTTATATGCAAATGAGGCAAGAAAACTCAATTTTTAGACCCAAAATAAATATTTTTACAGTCAAAGCCCTATTCTCAACTCATACAAATGTTAATTTTGATCCAGACCGAGACTAGGATTTAAAAGCTATTTGAGGCTAAAAATTTTTTAATTGCGACATTTAAATTCGTCTATTTATATCAAATAAAAGGAGACAATGATATGGCAACTCTTCGATGCCCTGGTCAAGATACAGGTTTCTGGGATTTTAACGCAATATACGATGTTAAGTGCCCTAAATGCGGTTATAGTGTTGAGTTTTTTAAAGATGAGCCTACACGGATATGTAAAAAGTGTGACTATGAATTTGTGAACCCAAAGATGAATTTTGGTTGTGCAGCTTATTGTAGATATGCCGAGCAGTGCTTGGGTTCTTTACCAACTGAATTACTGGCATTGTGAGAAGAACTTTTAAAAGATAGGGTTGGGATAGAGGTGAAGAAATATTTAAAAACTAATTTCAAGAAACTAAAACAGGTTTTAAAAAGGGTTAAATATGCTGAAGAAATTCTAAAAGAGGAGATAGCTGATCCTGCAGTAGTTTTGTTAGCTTCTTACTTTTATGGCTTAGGTTCAACCACTGAAGAGAATCAGAATGTCTGCAAGGATATTCTGGTAAAACTCCACGCTAAGGAAGAAATGATTAGTGAGGTATGCAGATTAATAAGATTAATAGAAGAAAATAAAGCTGAGGAAGGTATTGAAGGATTGTTAATAAATTACAAAATATTATCTGATGCTGATAAATTGGCAACACTTGAATATGAGATCAAGGCAAAAAGCTTGGACAATACCGAAATAGGAGCAAAAATAGATAGTGAATTAAGAACCAGAACTGGTAAAAAGATTGGAAAGAGATTTTTAAAATAAGCTTATAAAGGATTTTCTTATGAAAAGCTATTCAAAGAATTTAGTTTTCAAACGATAATAAGGTATTTTGCTAACGGTTGCTTATTTAAAAAACTTTTTATAATAAAATTCAAAAAAAGAGAAAGAGATGAAAATGAAAGGAAAGATTATTGAGATAGACGAAAAACTCTGTGATGGTTGTGGAGAGTGCTTGCAGGCTTGTGCTGAGAGAGCTATAACGATAGTGGATGGAAAAGCTCGTCTCGTATCTGAGATCTACTGCGACGGGCTTGGTGCCTGTTTAGGAGAATGTCCAAAGTCAGCTTTAAAGATTGTTGAGAGAGAAGCTGAAGAATTTGACCCCGGAGCTGTTGAGGAATATTTAAGACATAAAACTATGAGTGAGATCAATAATGAGAAACCTTGCCGTCCATCCATGACTATAGTATCTTTGAAAGAGGTTTTTAATGAGACAGATGAACATGAAAACCCTCATACTACTTCTAAGTTAACTAATTGGCCTATTCAGCTCAAATTATTACCTCCTACAGCACATTTTCTTAAAGAAGCCAATCTTTTTAATTGCCGCTGACTGCACAGCTTTTGCTTATCCTGGCTTTCATAGAGATTTTTTAAAGGGTAAGATACTTCTTGTTGGATGTCCAAAGTTAGACGATAAAGGAGATTATATCTAAAAGCTTGCTGAGATATTCAAGATAGCAAATATAAAGATGATTATAACACTTACAATGGAAGTGCCCTGTTGTTCTAAACTTCCTAAATTAATTGAAAAGGCTTTAGATATTACTAGGAAAGAGATACCCTTAGAGGAAATAGTTACAAGCACTCAAGGAACTATCCTCACTAAAAGTGATTTAGTTAGATAAAATCTTTCTTTTGATTAGTTTTTAACTATGTGAAGGAGAGAGCAATTTGCACTCTCCTTCTGTATATACAATAATTAAAAAAAGCCTTAAAATTAAGAGATTGCTGAAATAACTGCTTTACTAAAATCTATTATTTACTTGTTATCGAAAACAAGCTTGGTGCATGCTTAATAGATCAGACTATCTTTATTTTAAGACCCTTTTGGAATTCAAACCGACTTAAAAGTCAATCTTAATGCCTTTATTTAGCAAGTTTTTTGCAAAGCTCAGCTACTCTAACACCGAGTTTAAAGCCATCATCAGAGGCACTGGCATCTGGAGAACCTACACAAGCTACACCATAATGCCCCGATGCAGACATAGGATCTCCAACAATTATCATTCCATAGATAAGCATACAAGTTAAGATAGAAAGTATGGTTGTCTCCTTTCCTCCTGTATGGTGTCCACCTGTTGCGAAAGCTGCACCAACTTTATTCTCCATTTTCTTGCGTAATCCTACGAAATCATCAAAGACTTTTTTTAGTTCTGCAGCCATGACTCCAAAATAGACTGGAGAACCAGCAATTATACCATCGGAGTTCAAAAAATCCTCTTTTGTTACCTCTTGAGTGCTCTTAAGAAGAGCTGTAACGCCTGTTGATTTAACTCCTTTTGCAATCTCTTCGGCAAGCTTTTTAGTGTTGCCTCCCCTTGAATAATATAAAATTAGGACCTGCATAAATCCTCCTTAAATATCATCTCCAGGTTTAATTGTTCAATACTATCATAATCCATTAAGATTAATATACTCTGACCTCTACTTCTTCGCCGGCATCAAGTCCAGTTTTATGAGGTGGAATGACAACAGTGCCATCACCTTTAAGTAACAAAGAGACTAAACCTGATTTGCCTAATATAGGATGAGCTATAAATCCGGTATCCCTCTCTTCGATGAATACTCTTATATGATCTTCTCTACCTGCAGTAGATGCTACATTTTTTGCTATCTTTGCTATAATTGTTTTATTAGGAAATCTATCATTCTGGACTCCTAACAAAAAATTTAAGACTGGTTTAACTATAAGGTCAAAGCAAATGACTACTGCAACGGGATGTCCTGGCAGCCCAAAGATGGGAATAATATCTATAACTCCTCCTATCATAGGTTTACCAGGTTTTAGCGATAATCCATGAAAAAGTACGCCGGGTTTCCCTATGTCATTGATTATTTGTGAAACCATATCCTTTGTGCCAGCTGAGGTTCCACCACTAATCAAGACCATATCTGATGACATCAGTGCTTTTTCGATGATATTCCTTATCATTTTATAGTCATCAATAACGATTCCTTCTTTTACAGCAATTCCACCACTGTCTTGAACAAAGCCTGCCAATGTTAAAGAATTGATGTCTCTGATTTTACCAGGGGTTGCAGGCAAGTAATGGGGGATGATCTCGTCACCGGTAGAGATTATTGATACAACAGGTTTCTTATAAACTTTTATATTGGTAATACCAACGGCTCCAAGAGCGCCAATTTCTTGAGCTCTCAATTTACTTCCCTTTTTGACGATTAACTCGCCTTTCTTAAAATCTTCTCCTTTTTGAATGACATTCTCACCACTGGCGACTGGTTTAATAACTTCGATCATATTGTTAGAGACTATCTGAGCATTTTCTAACATAACAACAGCATCTGCACCGTCTGGTAACATCGCACCAGTTGCAATTGTGCTCGCTTCAAGCTTGCCAATCTTAAAGTCAGGTACCACTCCCATAGGTATATCATATTTTACCGTTAGATAAGCTGGTGCACTTTCTGAGGCACCATAGGTATCTTCAGAACTTACAGCATATCCATCAACAGTTGAACGAGAAAAAGCAGGTAAATACTCAGGGGAGTAAATATCTTCAGCCAAAATACGATTGTAACATTCCTCTATTTTCAATACTTCCACTCTTAAAACCTTTTTTGTGACATTATTTATTATTAGATTCAATGCGTCAATAGGTAAAAGGTAATCTTTATCTAACATGTTTTTTAGGACTCTCCAATAATAAACTTTGTAAGTTACTTACCAGTAACTTTGCGTGAGATCTGTCAACAACCTGGTTCTCCATAATTGTTACAGCAAATTTTCCCTCTATAGAGTTTAATCACGTTGTTTTTGAGAAGTAAATAAAATTTCCTATAAAAAGGCATTTCTACTTGGAGGTTTGAGAAAAAAGACCTTAATTTTGGCTTATCTTTATCGCACATATCTAAAAATTCTTTAGAAAGCTAAACTTATAAGAGTTTTGTTTTACCTCAAAGGAACGTTCATCTTAATAAAAGAACCATTTCTATAAACTACCAGGGTTGCCTTACTGAGACCTTTGAGATTAAGGATTAATTCTCTATACTGAACCAGATTTTTAATTCTTCTGCCGTTTATCTCTGTAATTACGTCGTGCTTTTTTAAAAAACTGCTTGCAATACTATGAGCAGCAATATCAGTTACTATGACTCCCTTCACATTTTCCGGAAGTTGCAAAGCTTTTCTCATATCTATAGAGATATTCCGGACGGTTAACCCTCTTAGAAAATCGCTACTTTCTCTAACAGTAAATTGCTTCTCCTGTAGTTCAGCAATAGTAGCTTTAACATTCCTGATAGATTCTCCTCTTATCAATTTAATATAAACATCTTTGCCAGGAGTTGAATTAGCCACTAAATTTCTAAGAATAGTGGGATCATAAACTTCTTTACCATCAAACTCGATGATGAGATCACCTCTCTTTAAGCCTGCCTTAAAAGCCGGACTTTGTTCAACTACATCTGTCACTAAGACACCCCTATCACTTTTAAACTTTAGATGCTGAACCAATTCAGGAGTTATATTCTGAACAGTTACTCCCAGCCATCCTCTGACTACCCTACCTCTATTAATAAGACTTTCCAAAACAGCTTTTGCCATATTGCTTGGAATGGCAAAGCCAATCCCCTGAAACCCTCCGGATGTGCTAAAAATAGCTGTATTAATACCTATCAACTCACTTTTCATATTTACCAATGCTCCACCTGAATTGCCCGGATTAATAGCGGCATCAGTCTGAATAAAATCTTCATAATCGGCAATTCCTACATTAGCCCTTCCTGTTGCACTAATAATGCCTGAAGTAACTGTCTGTTGGAGTCCAAAAGGATTACCTATAGCTATTACCATCTCACCAACTCTCAATTTATCTGAATCACCCCATTTAATTGTGGGTAGTCGATCCGCTTCTATTTTGATTACAGCTAAATCGGTCTTAGGGTCTGTGCCAATTACCTTGCCTTTAAATTCTCTTCTATCTGATAAACGTATCCTTATATCTTCAGCTCCTTTTATTACATGATTATTAGTAAGAATATAGCCATTTTTGTCAACGATTACCCCCGAACCTAAGTTTTTTACTCGATGCTCTCTCTTATCCCTTTGTCCAAAATCATCACCGAAAAACCCTCTAAAGAGAGGATCATCAAAAAAAGGGTGAGGTATACCCTGAGCTTTAATTGTTTTTGTTGTAAAAATGTTAACCACTGCAGGTCTAACAGCTGAGACTATTTCGGCCATGGCCTGACTTGCTCGTGTGAGCAAATCGATGGAATCTTTTGAAACCTCTGACTCATCAGCTAAGACATCGTTTGCAATAGAAAAAATGATAATAAAAAAAATTATTGAAACCTTTAAAAAATAATATTTTCTCATGAACCCTTTGATCTTTCCATAAAATAACTTTAATATTATATAAATTAGTTCACCTGAATAACAATATATGGTTATATCTGAAGAAAAAAGAAAGTCAGAGCGCATTAAATATTATCACACTTTGAGTTATCGCCTTTTTTTGGAGAAAAACTTTCCCTTACCTGAGAGATTTCTAAGGACTGCTGGTATTCTTGATATAAGCAGTGGTGGGATTAGAATAAGAACTCTGGGTACTGAATCTAATTTTGATATCGGCTCCATACTTCTTCTAAATGTTCCTCCACCGAATATGCCTGTAACACTCTCACTCTTAGGCAAAGTGAGATTGATAAAACTTGAGAGCCACCGACACGCCAAGTAGGTATCGAATTTTTGAAACCTATTGAATAACTCTTTTAATGCTAAAAAGTAGCTATCCCTCTTTTTAAGATTAGTTCAGTATAAGCTTTTGCCTACATAAAGAATCATTTAAGAGTTTTTTAAGTCTCCATAAAAATTTTAAAATAAGCTATATTCTGTAATTATTGATTTAGATTAATTCTCAAAAGAACAATTCTATATTAAAAGAGAGGTAGTCTATTAATTAAAAAGTTAAGAATTTCTTGATGGTATGGTATGATTAAAACTGATTTTTAAGACTTATTTTTTTACAAAATTAAAGGTTTTTAATTAAAGGTTTTTAAGGTAGATTAATTAATATGCTTTGCAAAAGACTTAGAGAAGCTTGGTTAATTATCAAGGTTTTAGGTTATAGTGATGCTATAGATAGAATTAGAGCACTTCTCAATATAGTAAGCCAGAGCTATGGCGCTAAAGATGCCGGGGGAACTCTAATAATGCTAAGGTTAAGTCATAGGGATATCGCAAACTATGTTTCTCTATCAAGGGAGATGGTCACTCGTCTTCTCCATAGGCTAATTGAAGAGGGTGAAATAGACATTGTAGATAAAAAGTATATTCTATTACAGCCTAAGTTTTATGAAAAATTGAACTCAATTTGAACATACAAATTCCAGTCAAGAGAAAAAGAGAGTTCTGCGAGAAGTTATATTATAATTAAATTATTAAATTTCGGCTAAAACTCAACCTTACACAGTAGCCTTAAATGATCTTAATTTTCTCCTTAGAAGGGTGTTATTTAAAAAATCTACTTTTATATACCTTATAGTTTTATTTGGATAAATGAGCTCTTTCTATGGCTGGTACTTTCAGATATCCTAATAGGTGCATGGATCGAATTGTTACTCAATGAGACGATGAAACATTGGATGAGAAATGTCTTAAGAGCCTTTGAAAGTGTAAGGGGGAACTTATTAGTTTTTAGAAAAGTAAAAACTTTCATTCTGAAAATCAGCACTAAGAAAAGACTGGCTTTATCATGCAAGATTAGCATTTAAAAGAGTAAAACTTTGGTGATTAAAAACCTAAGAGAAAAGATATTTTGTCTCGAAGGACGTTTGATGGGTGAAAAGATTGTTAAAAGTATGGAAGAGGAAATTTCAATGATTTTTTAAGTTTAAAGTGATTGTTAAAGTAATTACAAGAACATAGAAATAACAAAGTTAAGCTATTTTTCCTGAAAATTCGTCTTGGGATATGCTTTTAACCCTTGATGATATTTACAGGCTGAATTTCTATAGCTTTTTTAGCAGGATAAAGTCCGGCCAGAACCCCTATAAGGATTGTGGCTACAAGTGTTATAAAGAGCCCAAAAATAGATATAGCTATTGGTAAATCAGTGATTTTAAATATTATTAGGCTTGCTATAATGCTCATCAAGAGTCCAGCCGTACCTCCAACCCATGAGATTGTTGAAGACTCCACTAAAAACTGAAGAAGTATATCTCTTTTCCTCGCACCTAAGGCTCTTCTAATGCCAATCTCAGTCTTTCTTTCATTTACTATCAAAATCATGATAGAGAGGATTCCTAAACCACCTATTATAAAAGAAATCAAAGAAGCTATTCTCCCTAAGACTCTGATCATATCCATAGCTTGAGTGCGTAAAGCTACGACATCTTTCAAATCAATTACCGTAAAATCATCTTTTTTCTCACCAACTATTTTGTGTCTTTTGCGCAAAATATTTGTAATCTCAGTTTTTGCTTCTGAAGTCCATTCGTTATAAATTACTTTGACAGATATGTTGTTTATGTATCTCTTATTGACAAAAGCCTTTAAAAAGGTATTAAGAGGAACAAAAACTTGATTATCCTGATCGAATCCTGATACGTCTACGCCTTTCTCCTCTAATATCCCAATGATTTGACATGGTACTCTAAAAATTAGGATATTTTTACCTAACGGGTCTTCTTCACCAAATAGTCTGTCAGCTACCTTTTTACCTATAACAGCTACCTTAGCCAGTTTATCATTATCTTCATTAGTAAAAAAACTCCCTCTTTCTACCTGAAAATTTCTTATAGTGGTGTATTCTGGAGTTACCCCCATAACGAGTACTGAATTAAGAGTTACATGTTTATATCTAATAGGGAATACTTTATTTGCCGAAGGGGCTACATCGTCTACATATAATGAACTCTCTTTTATTGCTAAAGCATCAGCAATAGTTAGATTTGTAGCCTCACTAATAAGATTTGTTGCTGTTCCAACCCTTCTTACAAGGCCACTTCTAACTATTAAAAGATTTTCACCAAGCTTTGATATTTCTATTTCAGTTTTTTTAGAGAGTGCTTCCGATAGATTAGAGACAACTATCAAGGAAAAAGTACCCAAAAAAGCTCCAAGCATTGCAAGTGTTGTTCTTAATTTAAAGTTGCTCAGAGATCTGAATGCGATCCTGATATTCAAAAAAAGTCTTATCATCCCTTAATAGCCTCAATAGGGTTGAGGTTAGAGGCTTTTCGAGCAGGCTGTAAGCCAAAGACAATACCAACTATCCATGAAAGAAGAAAGCTCACTACAAAGGCTTTCCATGAAAAGTGGATAGGAAATTGTGCAAGATAAGTAAGCAACTCTGATGCAAGCAAAGAAAGCAAGAAACCTGTGAGCCCTCCGATAGAAGTGATTATTATTGATTCACCCAAAAATTGAAATAAAATATCTTTTTTTTTAGCTCCTGTTGCTCTCCTTATTCCTATCTCCGAAGTTCTTTCTTTTACTGAAAGCAGAAAAAGGTTAGTTAGGACAAAACCTGCTACAATTAGAGACATAATACCAGTTACTCCTAAAAAGGTCACCAGAGAACCTGTTAGAGCAACAAGAAATCTCACTATGTCTTTTGGTGTCACAATTCTAAAGTCATCTGGTTCAGCTGCATCGAGATTATGTTTTAGTCTTAAAAAAATTCTAAGCTCCTCAGCATGACTATATAAGTTTTCTTGATCGACAAATCTTGCTCTAAAAGCAGTTATATATTTATTCTCATTTTGAATCTTTTTCATGACTGTTGTAATGGGCATTATGATTCTGTCATCTAAGTTTTCTCCAGCTGGAGATGTTCCTCTTTCTGATAATACGCCAACGATTTGAACAGGAAGACCTTTAACTAAAACATACTTGCCAACAGGATCTTCGTCTCCAAATAATTCTCTCATCAAATGTTGTCCTATGAGTCCTACATTCCTCAATCCCTTTACATCCTCGTCGGTGAAATCTGAACCTTGCATTACCGGCCATGACCAAGCCCTACTATAGTCACTGGTTGAACCTAAAACGAGGGTCTGATATTTCCGTTCTTTATAAGATATGCTAACACCTCTAACCGAAGTCATCGGGACTACGAGATAGGCCCGACTAAAAGTTTCTCTTACCGCATCCACTTCACTGAGTGTGATAGTTTTTGGTCTCAAGCCTAAAGCTCTTGCTTCATCACCACCACTAAAGACGAGAAGAGAGTCAGGACCAAACCTTGCTACAATCTCAAAGGCTTTTTTATAAGCTCCTTCAACAGCGGCTACGATGGTGGTAATGGCAGAAATTCCAAGAGCTATACTTATCAAACAGAAAAAAGTTCTTAGCTTAAAAGACTTTACCGCTTTGATAGATTGATATACTATCCCTATTAGATTGGTCATCTTACATATATTATGCCATTTAATGAGTAGAAACTTTTAGTTTCATTCATCGTTGTTTATATAGTTTTGCTAACTTGCTGTTTTTATGGTATAAAATTTATGGAAAGATAGAGCGTTAAATACAAAATATGTACCATGAGTACAATAAGACTGACCATCTACTATAATTTATTCCGCTTTTTGTTATTATATCAATTATTACCCCTCTTTCTTATTGTTTCAAGTGTTTGTGCAGAATTTGATCAAAAAGATCTTGATAAAAAAAGATTTTTCTTTATGGGTGATGGTAAGTTGCACATCAAAAATGTTATAACTGGTAAAGAAGCAAATGTCGCTCTTTTGAGAGCAGATGGCACTTTGAACAGGAGCTCCTTTGAAAGGATAGATGAGGTATTTAACTTCCCTACTGCCCTAAAAGGTGAAAATGTATCTTTGCGATTAATTTTTCTTCTGGATTACTTCTCCGACCTTGTTGCACCAGGTAAAACAATAATGATTAAATCAGGATATCGCTCAGAAGATTATAATGCTGAAATAAGAAAAAAGGGCGGTAATACTGCAAGGACAAGCACTCATATAGACGGCATGGCTGTTGATTTTTACATTGAAGGTATAGATGGGAAAAGGCTATGGCATATTGTTAAGGAGCATCAGTGTTGCGGTGTAGGGCACTACGGAGGAGATGTAATTCATTTGGATTCAGGAAGACCGCGCTTCTGGGAAGCTCATACTTCTAAAGTTCATACGGGCGAGAGCGACTATAATCGTAAAATCTATTTGTCGACTGAATATGATAGATATAAGAATGGTGAAAAAGTCAGGCTTTCTTTATCTTCAATTAGCGATTTTGGTTTTGGTATAAAAAATAGTTTATTTTTGATCTCTCAAAAGGACCATACAGTTTCTATCACCTTAGCTGTTGAACATCATGGCAAAGAAGAGTGCTTTATGATAAATGATAGAAGAACTTCGAGGTTTATATATTTCTACATACCAAAGGATATTAAAAATGGAAAGTATAGAATAAAGATGGATTTTTGCTATAAACCCTTCGAGCAGATGCCAAATGAGGTTCTTTCAAATGAGATCGAAATAACAGAGAACTAAAGGACATTCCTCACTCAATACAGAACTTTCTTTTTATAACATGTTTTCTATACAATTATACTACCTTGAAATTTAAAAGTTTGACAGTTCATGTTGTTCCTTATCATTAGAAATGTAGTTATTAAAAATTTTAGGATATTATATAATATTCTGTTTATGGATTTAATCTGGCAGATAGTAAAAACTAAAAGAGAGAAGCTCAATTATTTAAAAACAAAAGAACCTCTTAGAGAACTCAAAGCTCGAGCAAGGGATATGCCCCCACCACTAGACTTTTCATCATCTATTAAAAAGGTAGGATCTTCAATAAAACTTATAGCTGAGATAAAAAAAGCTTCCCCCACTAAGGGGATTTTAAAAGGGGATTTTAATATTATTAGGATTGCTGAAATATACGAAAATAGCCCTGTCGATGCTATCTCTGTTATTACAGAAGAGGAATATTTTAAAAGTGACCTTAGCTTTCTTACTCAGGTAAGGGTTTTATCAAATAAACCTCTATTACGAAAAGATTTCATAATAGATGAGTATCAAATTTATGAGTCTCGAATCAATAAGGCAGATGCTATATTGCTCATTTCGGCTATTTTAGAAAAAAGTCAGGCTGGGGAATATTACCATATCGCCTCTGAGTTAGGTTTAGCAGTTTTATTTGAGATACATGACGAGGACGATTTAGATAAGGCCATTGCTATAAATGCTAATATCATAGGTATAAATAATCGAAATCTGAAAACTTTTGATATTAATTTATCTAATTCTTTGAGATTAAAGCAATATATCCCTGAAGGCAGAATAGTGATAGCAGAAAGCGGGATCAAATGTGGAGCTGATGTTAAAAAGCTTTATGAAGCCTCTTTTGATGGTATACTTGTCGGGAGCTCTATAATGGAGGCACAAGATATGAAAGCAAAGATTGAAGAGTTAAAGTTGATAAACTTTTAAATAAAATTCTGTTTGATATATTTGTGAGTGATATTCATGAACAATCAAAGAGTGATAAAGAAAGCCGTTCTTCCAGCTGCAGGTCTTGGGACCAGATTCTTGCCCGCAACAAAGGCTTCACCAAAGGAGATGTTACCAATAGTAGATAAACCTTTGATTCAATATGCGGTTGAAGAAGCTATTAGAGCCGGGATAGATGAGTTTATTATAATCACTGGAAAACATAAGAGAGCTATCGAGGATCATTTTGATGTTGCCTATGAACTTGAGGAGAAATTAAAGTTATCAGGGAAAACAAAGCAGCTTGACGAGATTCATAAGCTCAATGATATTAAATTTGGTTACATAAGGCAAAAAGCTCCTCTTGGTTTAGGGCATGCTATACTTTGTGCTAAGCCCTTTGTCGGAGATAATACTTTTGCAGTGATACTTAGCGATGATCTTATAGAACCTACCAGCACTCTTTTAGTAGATATGATAAATATTTATGATAAAAAAAGATGTCCAGTGATTGCTTTAGTTGAGGTGCCCGAGGCAGATGTAAGTCTTTATGGCATAGTAGATGCTCAAGCAGAAAATGGCATGTACAAGATTAAAAGACTTGTTGAGAAACCTGTTCCATCCAAAGCACCTTCTAACCTTGCTATTTTGGGTAGGTATATCCTCACGCCTGAAATATTTCCAGTGCTTGAGAAGCTTAGCCCAGGAGTCGGTGGAGAGATACAGCTTACAGATGGTTTATCTGGTATTTTGGAAAGGACTAATTTGTATGGCTATCTTTATAAAGGCAGGAGATACGATGCCGGTGATAAACTGGGATATTTAAAGGCAACCGTAGATTTTGCTCTCTCTAACAATGAATTATCAAAGGCATTTAAGGAATTTTTATTAGATAAAGTTAGGTCCTTCTCATGAAAAGAAGCCTTTTTTTCTATGAAGTTAAAGCCTATAAAGAGCCTCTTATAGACCTTTATGAAACAGAAGAAGAGTTGATATTTAAAATAGATCTACCAGGAATTGATATTGAAAATATATCATTAAAGATCTATGAGGATCTTTTAATTATCGAAGGATTATGGATTACCCAAAATAAAGAATCCACAGACACAAGACATACTTATTTATGCATAGAGCGGAATATAAAAACTGCAAGAAGAGTTATAAGAATACCCATACCTGTAAATACAGTGGCAGGTAAAGCCTATTATGAAAATGGAGTTGTAACCATAAAGTTTCCCAAATTAAAGGATAAACTAATTAAAATAAAGATAGAGCAAGGAAGTTAAAGATGGAGGTAGATAATAGAATGAGCGAAACAGGCAAAGACGCCAACAGTAAAGAGATTCAAATACCCGACGTGCTTCCAATTTTACCTGTTAAGGATATTGTTGTTTTCCCTTTTATGATCATACCCCTTTTTGTGGGAAGAGAGATCTCGATAAAGGCGATTGATAATTCCCTGAATACTCACAGGATGATTTTAATCCTTACCCAAAAAGATGTTAATGTTGAGTTGCCTACCCCTGATGATCTTTATACTACAGGTACAGTCTGCATGATTTTAAGAATGCTTAAGCTGCCAGATGGAAGGGTTAAGATACTTGTTCAAGGTTTGAATAAAGCAAATGTATTACTATTTACTCAAACAGAACCCTTTCTGTCTGCAGAGATAGAGAAGATTTATGATGAAGATATTGGAACGTTGACCCTTGAAAATGAGGCTTTAATGAGAAATGTTAAAGCTCAGTTAGAGAAGACTATCTCTTTGGGGAAACCTGCGCCTCCAGATATTATGATTGCCGTCGAGAATATGGATGACCCAGGTAAGCTTGCAGACATGATATCTGCCAACCTGGGACTTAAGACTGAGCAGGCACAAGAACTACTGGAGATGCGGAATCCTATAGATAGGCTCAAAAAGATCAGCGAGATACTCACCAGGGAGATACAATTACTGACGATTCAACAGAAAATCCAGACTGAAGCCAGAGGCGAAATTGATAAGACTCAAAGAGAGTATTTTTTAAGGGAGCAATTGAAAGCTATTCAGAGGGAATTGGGCGATATAGATGAGCGTGGAGAAGAAATAAAGGAATTCAGAAGAAAGATCGAAGAGGCTAAAATGCCTGAAAGAGTGATGAGAGAAGCAGAGAAACAAGTTAAGCGACTTGAAAAAATGCACCCTGACAGCGCAGAAGCTGGGACAATAAGAACATATTTAGAGTGGTTAACGGAACTGCCATGGTCTAAGAGTACCTCAGACCAATTAGATATTAAAATAGCAGAGAAAGTTTTGAATGAGGATCATTATGACCTTGAAAAGGTAAAAGAGAGAATACTGGAATATCTTAGCGTCAGAAAATTAAAAGATAAGATGAAAGGGCCAATTTTATGTTTCATTGGACCACCAGGAGTAGGTAAGACCTCCTTAGGTCGCTCTATTGCAAGAGCCCTTGGCAGAGAGTTCGTAAGAATGTCATTAGGTGGTGTTCGTGATGAGGCAGAGATTAGAGGACATCGGCGGACCTATGTAGGTGCCCTTCCAGGCAGGATAATCCAGGGTATCAAGAATGCTGGTACAAACAATCCTGTATTTATGCTTGACGAGATAGATAAAATAGGGATGGACTTTAGAGGTGATCCATCATCTGCCCTTTTAGAGGTATTGGATCCAGAGCAGAACAATTCATTTGTTGATCACTATCTTGGAGTACCCTTTGATCTATCTAATGTGATGTTCATAACCACAGGCAATCTGGCTGATACTATTCCAAATCCTTTAAAAGATCGTATGGAGATAATCTATCTATCAGGTTATACGGAAGAAGAAAAACTTCAGATTGCTAAAAGGTATCTTATTCCAAAGCAACTCGAGGAACACGGTATCAATAGTAATATCTTAAAAATAAGCGACTCGGCTATTAGACAGATAATAAATCAATATACCAGAGAAGCTGGAGTGAGAAATCTTGATCGTGAGATAGCGAATCTCTGCAGAAAGGTAGCGAGAAAAGTTGCAGAGGAAAAGGCTACTAAATTTATAATTACTTCCAAAACCCTAAGTAAATATTTAGGCGCTCCCAAGTATTTAACAGATGAAGAACTCAAGAAAGATGCAGTAGGTGTAGCAACAGGTCTCGCATGGACGGAGGCAGGTGGTGATGTTATTTTTGTTGAAGCAACCACTATGAAAGGCAAGGGTAGTTTGACTCTCACCGGTCAATTAGGAGAAGTGATGAAAGAATCAGCTCACGCAGCTCTTAGCTACATAAAGTCTAAAGCTAAGGAACTAAACATAAAAGAAGACATATTCTCAAAAACGGACCTCCATATTCATGTCCCTGCCGGAGCTATTCCTAAGGATGGTCCTTCTGCTGGCATAACAATAGCTACAACTATAGCTTCTATATTCACTGGTAAGCCAGTCAGAAGAGATGTGGCTATGACAGGTGAAGTAACTTTAAGGGGGAGAGTCTTGCCCATTGGGGGATTGAAAGAGAAGACCCTTGCAGCAAAAAGGATGGGGATAAAGACAATAATTATTCCCCATAGGAACAAAAAGGATCTTGAAGAACTACCCTTTTATGTCAAAGAGGGCATCAATTTCGTTTTAGCAGAGACTATGGATGATGTCCTAAAAACAGCACTTAAGGACTTCTCATACGTAGAACGGGGAAAAAAATCAGATGAGTATACAGCAAAAAGGAGAATTACAGCTACTAAGGGAGATAAAAGAAAGGTTTGATCCTATAAGGCGAGGTTTTGATAATAATATCATCGTTGGTATAGGAGATGATTCTGCTGTATTTAAATTATCAAGAGAAAATATTGTGGTTACCACAGATCTTATGGCTGAAGGGATCCATTTTGATCTAAGTTATACCTCCGCTTTCCATCTTGGCTTTAAGCTGGTCTCTGTAAATGTTAGTGATATTTATGCAATGGGAGGTACTCCTGATTATATTTTTCTAAATGTAGCGCTAAAAAGAGATACTCCTGAGAAATTTTTTTGGGACCTTTTTGCTGGGATAGATGCTGCAAATAGCTTTTATGGTATGATCTTGCTTGGTGGTGATATTTCAGAAGTTTTAAGGGACTTGATGGTTTCGGCAACAGTAATTGGTTCTGCAAAAAAGATTATTAGGAGAAACGGCGCAAAGGTTGGCGATAAGATTTTCATTACAAATACAACGGGCGATTCAGCCTGTGGAATGGAGATATTGAAAAGGTTAAGTATTGAGGATAAAGATCACATAAGAAACTACCGCTTTGGGCTTTTAGATAAAGAGGAAAGCTTTAATAAAAAGGATTTAGTTTTAGATTTACCTGATAAAAGGATGAGTATAGATTTTTCAGTAGCAGAACCATTAATAAAAAGACATCTTGTTCCAGAGGTTGCATTTCCTTTCAAACTTGATATTGACAAAATAACTGCTTTGATTGATATTAGTGACGGTCTGTTTATTGATCTATGCAGGCTTTGTGAAGAGAGTAAGGTGGGCGCTCGCATCTTTTTAAATAGACTTCCCATCTCAAAGGAACTATTACAAGTCTGCAGTCTACTGGGGCTTAACCCTCGTAATTTAGTCACAGCAGGTGGTGAAGATTACGAACTTTTGTTTACTGCTCCGGAAGATCAAAGTTCTATAAACTCTTTTCTTTTAAAAGCTGGTGTTGCAACCTGCATAGGTGAGATAATAGATGATAAAAAGGTTATTGTAGAATCAGATGGAAACGAAATAATACTGAAACCAGAAGGTTATCAACATTTTAGCACTTAAATATATTTTAAAACAGATCGTATCCATTGATGATTCACCAAGGAAAATAGCCCTCTCCTTTGCAATTGGCGTCTTTATTGGCATGTCACCTTTCTTAGGGCTTCATACTTTTCTGGCTATTGCAATAGCCTGGTTATTTAATCTAAATAAATTTGTAACAATAGTTGCAACTTATATAACCAATCCCTTCACTATCATTCCTATTTATGGCCTTTCTACATGGGTTGGTGCAAAGCTACTCAGTATCCAAGAGATAGTCCCTCATATAGACTGGGATAAAATCAATTTCTTTCACATCTTGGAAGGGATGAAGTCTCTTTTAATTCCCTTTTTAGTGGGAACTTTCACTGTCGGTTTGATGTTTGGTCTATTAGCATACATTATAGTCTATATAACACTCAAAAAATGCAAGTCAGCCTTCACCTTTTCCTCTAAAATGGGATGAAAAATTTTAATTATGTTGCGCCAATGTAATAATCTTCTAATATTAAAAATGAAAAAGGCCTATCTGATTGAAAGGCATTTAAGGCTTAAAGAGCTTTTTAGACTCTACTTTTAAATATCCCTTTAACTAAACCAGACAAGCAAGAACTATTCTCCTGTGACTTTATCAATTTAGACCCAAAAAAACAGCAAACTTGCCTCAAAAACCCTTTATTTTACTTAATCACGATTTTTATCTAAAATTTTCTTCTATTTCTATTTTTCAGACTAATATAGCAACATATCCTTAATATTAATGTGTAATTAAACATGTTTCTAAAAGTTGTCCCTTCAGCACAAAATATTGATTATGCCTGTGTTGTTGAAGGCTATAGAGATACCTCTCATAGAACAAAA
>FMJZ01005410.1_pt1 | contig 24383 bp, 24 predicted proteins | sample 1987881 | NCBI WGS metagenome assembly FMJZ01 (sample SAMEA4378227, study PRJEB15110) | soil metagenome | biome: soil; feature: Field; material: Soil | place: India | collected 2015-03-11 | depth 0 m
CAAAAATTTCTTTCTGGAAGGCAAACTTCTGTTGAACCGAAATTTTTCGGTTGTTGCATCAGTGCGACTCTATGATGCCCCGACTTTTTGCTGTGTAGCAAAGATTGCTATCGTTGTGGAATAGGTGATTGCGATGCTTAACTTGGCAGAGATTCAAAAGCAATTGGCGAAGATGGTTGAGGAACAAGCGGTTCGCAAACCTGACTTCGGGCAAAAAGTTGGAATCGCCGTTCAAGAAGCGAAAAGGTGGATTGCTGGATACCAACACCTCGCTTCCAAAATTGCAGGCAGCAAGACATCATGGTTAGTAGCGAAATTTGATACCCCGCTATCGCAAGTCTTTCCGTTGCCCAGTCGTCCCGAACGGTGGCTCGTTTTCGCTTCCGATGGCTCACAAATCTTTCCCGACCGACACGAAGCGATGCTTTGCTACCTGATAAACATCGGTTCGGTAACTTTGCCTTACGGTGTTGATGCCCGACCTCATTTGAGCAACCTACCTCATTTGTTCTACCGAGAAAGCGAATTGTATCAACGATGGGGAGGGCGTAGGGTCCTTGTCAACGAAGAAACGGTCTCTGTCAAGAGGCACTTGATGGAAGTTGAAGAGTTAGTGAGGCTCGCCAGAAGTTGGAAGTTCAGACCTGCTGTTGCGTTGATTGACGGGACATTAATTTTATGGACCCTTGAGGGTAAACCCGCTGACTTCCGAGCAATTATGCTCCGCCGTTTTCTAAGGATGCTTGACATTTTGAGAGATTTGAAAACCCCGATTGCAGGCTACATCAGCGCACCGGGAAGCACCGATGTCATCAACTCGATGAGAGTTGGGCTTTGTAGTTACGAATTTGCAAATTGCGATAAATGCGATTGGGTGAGAGAGGGCAAAAATCCTCCTTGCGCTGTGATTGAAGGCGTCGCTGATATTCATTTGTTTGAGCGATTGCTAAAGCCAGGTGAGCGTTCACCTGTGTTCTGGAGCAGTTCGCAAATTCTCTCTGATTACGGCGAACACCAAATTGGCTTTTTCTACTTACATGCAGGTTTGGAAATCGCTCGCGTTGAAATTCCCAAATGGGTGGTTGAGGATGAAGGGATGCTCAATTTGGTTCATTCCGTCGTTTACGACCAAGCACAAAAGGGACGGGGTTATCCCATCGCTCTTGCCGAAGCGCACGAGCAGGCTGTTATCCGAGGCACTGAGCGTGAGTTGTTTTACGAAATGCTTGAGGCTGCTTTGATTCGGCAGGGATTTAAGGTCAGCATGACTTTCAAGTTAATGGCAAAGCGAACCCCAGCGGTGTAAAAAATTGTCACCGAAGAATTTGTTCTTTGCCCTCTGCCAAACATCTCGCTGCAAAAACTGTTAAAATGCTTTTGCCCATTGAGCAAACAAATTTTGACACCAAGTTAAGGAAGTGAGGGACAAGTATGCAGTTGACTAATGTTCAGGCTGCTCAAAAAGAGCCGTATGTTTGGGAGTTACAAGTTGAAGTGCCAGCAGATGAAGTGCAACGCACAACGGAAGCAGTCTATCGGAGATTGAGCCGAAGCATAAGAGTGCCCGGTTTTCGTCCAGGGCACATCCCGCCAGGTTTGATCAAGCGATGGGTCGGTGAGGAGCAAATTCGGCAACAAATTTTGGAGGATTTGCTCCCTGAAGCGCTGATGATTGCTTTGAAAGAACACAACCTGGAACCTATTGTCCTGCCCGACTGGCGAGATGTTCAATTTGCTGAAGGTCAACCTTTAAGGTTTGTCGCCGAAGTAATCACCAAACCAGAAGTGAAGCTGGGTGAGTATAAGGGATTGACACTTAAGCGGACAAAGGTGCAAGTCACTGATGAGATGGTTCAGCAATCTCTTGAGGAAGTTAGGCAAGAGTTGGCTCGCTACGAAGCAACGGATGAGCCTGCTCAGGAAGGTGACAGAGTTAGAGTCCGGTATCAAGTTTTGTTGGAAGAAGATGAAGAACCAAGGGAACAATGGCAAAGTGGCACGTTCGTTGCGGGTGCTTCTGGTTGGACGCCTCCCCTACCTCAAAACCTCGTCGGGAAAAGGCAAGGGGATGAAGCCGAATTTTCTTTCTCTTACCCTGACGATTACCCCAATCCTCAAATGGCTGGTAAGACTGTCAAAGTCAAGTTCGTTGTTGAAGGAGTGTTGAGACGCGTTTTGCCTGAATTGACTGACGAAGTCGTTCAGGAAGAGTTGGGATTGGACAATTTGGAAGCGTTGATGGAAGAGATAAAACGCGACTTGGAAATGAGGCTGAGAAGAGCAGTCCGTGCTTCCGAGACGGCTCAAGCGGAAGAGGCTTTGCTCAAAATCTGTCAAGTCACCCTTCCAAACGCTTTGGTTGAAAAATTCACCAACGAATTCCTGGCGGAAACTGAAACTTCTCTGCGAAGGCAAGGGATGACGCTTGAAGCCTGGCTTGCAAGGCAAGGCAAAACCCTTGACGAATACCAGGACGAGGTCAAGCAAGACACTGAACGGGTATTGAGGCTGCGTTTCATCTTGGAAGCAATTGCAGATCGAGAAGGGATTACCGTTACCGATGAAGAGGTTCAGCAAGCCCTTGAGGGTGAGCAAGATGTTACCGAAGAAGATATTGCTTCCGTGCGACGAAGAATTTTGGAGCAACGAGTCATGAACTTAATTCTGACGACGGCTCAATGGATTGAAGAGATAGAAGGAACGAAGGAAACGGAAGAAGAGGAGAGGGAAGATGAAACCCCGAACCCTTGACAACTAAGCCGAAATCGCAACTGGGAGAAAGTTCCCTTGAGGTGACGAAAGGATGATTTGCGTAACCGCAGCGACAGGAAAATTGGGACGGGAAGTTGTGAAGTTCCTGCTAAATAAAGTAACACCCAACGAGCTGGTTTTGGCGGTTCGTAATTCGGAAAAAGCTCAAGATTTTGCTCAAAGAGGTGTGGTTGTTAGAGAAGCAGATTACGACCATCCCGAAACTTTGGAAAAAGCCTTTAAAGGCGTGCGTAAATTGCTGCTCATCTCTTCTCCTTCTGTCGGACGACGAGTAAAGCAACACCAAAATGTCGTTGAGGCGGCAAAACAAGCCGGCGTTGAAGCTATCTTCTACACCAGCGTTTTGCACGCCGACCGTTCAAGGTTAGGTTTAATAGCCGAGGAGCATAGACAGACAGAAGCGATAATCAAATCTTCGGGTTTGGATTACACCTTCCTGCGCAACGGTTGGTATGTTGAGAACTATGAACCGACAGTCAAAAACGCAATTGTTCAAGGTTTCATAATCGGCAGCGCGGGTGAAGGGAAAATTTCCGCAGCACCTCGCTCGGACTATGCTGAGGCTGCAGCAATAGTGCTAACAACTGAGGGACATTCTGGTAAAGTTTACGAACTGGCAGGTGATGAAGCCTTTAAAATGAAGGAACTTGCCGAAGAAATTTCCCGTCTAACGGGCAAGGAGATTTCTTACCGAAATGTCAATGCTGATGAGTATGCTCAATGGCTTATGTCAACAGGTCTCCCTGAAAATGTCGCCCGCTTCCTTGCATCGATGGAAGAAGCGATCGCCCAAGGTGACCTTTTCGATGATAGCCAACAATTGAGTCAATTGATTGGACGCCCTACGACTTCTTGGCGGTTAGTCATCGCTGAAATTTTGCGTCATCCTTGAAAGAGAAATTAGGGCTCAGCAAGGAGGGATGATGATTCGTGCTTATACCATGGGTCATTGAGGAAACACCTCGCGGCGAACGAGCATATGACATTTACTCGCGATTGCTCAAGAACCGAATCGTGTTTCTCGGCGGCGAAATCACTGACCAAGTGGCGAATGTCATTATCGCCCAGTTGCTTTTCCTTGAAAAGGAAGACCCCGACTTGACCATTGACCTTTACATCAACAGCCCGGGCGGTTCCGTTGATGCTGGTTTGGCAATTTACGATGCCATGCAGTTCATCAAACCGGATGTAGCAACTTACTGCATTGGTCACGCTTACAGCATGGCAGCGGTTTTGCTGGCGGCAGGAGCAAAAGGCAAACGCTACGCCTTGCCCCACGCCCGCATCATGATTCACCAACCTTGGGGTGGGGTTCAAGGTAAGGCTGCGGATGTTGAAGTCTACGCTCGCGAAATTTTGAAGGTCAAGGACACGATTAACAAAATCCTCGCCTACCATACAGGACAACCGTTGGAAAGAATAGAGCGGGACACTGAACGGGACTTTTTCATAGACCCATACGAGGCTCTTGAGTATGGTTTGGTGGATTATGTGTTGGAGAGGCGGGGAGAGTGATTTTAGTTGCTTAGTTGTAAAGTAACCTTTGCAATTTGCCGAACACAAAATTGGTGAGAGACAAAAAACGGGGGCGATAGAAATGCCACTGTTTGGAAGTGAAGACCGAAGCAACCCAAGATGTTCCTTTTGCTTTCGGCGGAAAGATGAAGTGCCGAGCATGATACTCGGACCAGGCGGCGTGAACATTTGTGCCGATTGCGTCCAAACTTGCTATGACATGTTGGGGTTGTCTGGAACTGAGAAGAAGAGCGGTTATCGCACTCAAAGAACGAGTCCTTTCAAACCCTTGAAACTTCCCAAACCCCGCGAAATTTACGAGTTCTTGAACCAATATGTAGTGGGGCAGGACAGGGCAAAGAAAATCCTATCTGTCGCTGTTTACAATCACTACAAGCGCATCCTGATGCCTCCCGATGTAGGCGTGGAAATTGAGAAAAGCAACATACTACTTATTGGACCAACGGGTTCTGGGAAAACCTTGTTGGCGCGGACATTGGCGAAAATGTTAGATGTGCCTTTCGCTATCGCGGATGCGACCAGTTTAACGGAAGCAGGTTATGTCGGTGAGGATGTGGAGAATATTCTGCTCAGACTCATTCAAGCAGCCAATGGGGATTTGGAAGCAGCCAAGCACGGAATAGTTTACATTGACGAAATTGACAAAATTGCTCGCAAGTCTGCCGACAACCCTTCAATCACGAGAGATGTTTCTGGGGAAGGGGTTCAACAGGCTCTCTTGAAAATCCTTGAAGGCACGATAGCGAATGTCCCGCCACAAGGTGGGCGAAAACACCCACACCAAGAGTTCATCCAACTTGACACAACTGGCATATTGTTCATTTGCGGCGGCGCTTTTGATGGGCTTGACAAGATTATTGAGGCGAGATTGAAGGATAATAGCATGGGGTTCGGTGCAAGGATCAAGAGCAAGGAAGAGCGAGGGGACTTGCTCAAATATGTCATGCCTGAAGATTTGCTCAAGTATGGGTTCATACCCGAGTTCATTGGACGATTGCCCGTTATTGCTGTCGTTGACCAGTTAACCAAAGAGGACTTGATCAGGGTGATGACTGAACCCAAAAGCGCAATCGTCAAGCAGTATCAAGCCTTGTTGGAAGCGGAAGGAGTTGAACTCATCGTTACACCTGAGGCGTTGGAAGCAATAGCAGATGAAGCGCTCAGACGAAAAACAGGCGCCCGCGCCTTGAAAACCATCATTGAGGAAATCATGCTTGAAGTGATGTTTGAGTTGCCATCGTTGGAAGGTATCCGTCAGTGCGTCATAACTGAAGAGACCGTTCTTCATAGGAAGAAACCTTTGCTCTTGAGCGAAAGTGAGAGATGGGAGAAACGGGAAACTGCCTGAAAAGAAGCAAAAGAGCGTTGTAAAGGAGTGAAGTGAAAAATGCGCCAAACAAAGGCTGCAAATACGAAAGAAGTGACGGAACGAACTAACTTGGGAACCCAAGCTCAAGGACCTACTTATGCTCTCCCGATGATACCTTTGCCCGAACTCGTTGTTTTCCCCGGTGCAATTACAACTGTTTTAGTCGGACGGCAAAAATCTCTTAGGGCGATGGAGGAAGCCTTCGCTAACGATTCCCCTGTCTTCATGGTTCTACAGCGCAGCCCAACGATAATGGAACCAAAGCAATCTGACCTTTACGAAATTGGAACGGTTGCCGATTTGCTCCAACCTGTAAGGGTTCCTGACGGCAATGTCCGGGTTCTGGCTCAAGGGCGCTTCCGAGCCCGCTTGGTTGGAATTGCTCGCTCTGACCCCTTTTACCTCGCCGTTGTTGAAGAGTTGGCAGAGACACACGAACGAGACTATGAAGTGATGGCGTTGGAGAGGTTGGTTAGACAGAAGTTTGAGCAACTTGTTCAAGGGAGTCGTTCCTTGCCCCCCGATGTGTTGATGACTTTGAGCACAGTTGATGACCCAATGCACCTCTCCGATTTGGTGGCATCTTTGATGGATTTGAAACCAACCGAAAAGCAAGACCTTTTGGAAACACTCTCCGTGAAAGAAAGGCTCCAGAAACTGGTGACTCTGCTGGAGCGGGAATTGCAAATCATGGATTTGGAGAGGCAAATTGAAAGCAAAGTCAAGGAAGGAGTTAGCGCCAGCCAGAGAGAGTTTATCTTGAGAGAACGACTGAAAGCAATTCAGGAAGAACTGGGAGAGAGGGATATCTTCGCTGCTGAAGTTGAAGAGTTGCGAGAAAAAGTTGAAAAACTCAAATTACCCAATGAGGCAAGGGAAAGGGCCTTGAAAGAAATTGATAGGCTTGAGAAAATTCCGCCTATGTCACCTGAAACGGGCGTCATCAGAACTTACTTGGATTGGCTGCTAAGCCTACCGTGGAACAAGAGAACCAAAGACAACCTTGACATTGACCGAGCAAGGCGAATCTTAGATGAGGATCACTATGGTCTCAAAGATGTCAAGGAGCGAATTTTGGAGTTCTTGGCTGTTCGCAAATTAACCGATAAAACGAAAGGACCAATTTTGTGCTTCATCGGTCCACCAGGGGTTGGAAAGACCAGTATAGGCAAGTCCATTGCAAGGGCGATGGGGAGAAAGTTTATCCGAATGAGTTTGGGAGGCATCAGAGACGAAGCGGAAATTCGCGGACATAGGCGAACTTATGTCGGTGCATTGCCTGGTCGCATCATTCAAGGCATGAGACAGGCTGGAACAAAAAATCCTGTCTTCATCCTTGACGAAATTGACAAACTCGGCGTGGATTGGCGTGGTGACCCAGCAGCGGCATTGCTTGAAGCCCTCGACCCCGAGCAAAATAACGCTTTCAGCGACCATTACATTGAAGTGCCTTTTGACTTGAGCGAAGTTCTTTTCATCTTGACGGGAAATGTCACCGACACCATCCCACCAGCCCTTCGCGACCGTTTGGAAATCATCAACTTCCCAGGCTACACCGAAGACGAAAAAGTTCAAATCGCTGTCAGACACTTGATCCCCAAGAACCTTGAAAGTCACGGGTTGAAACAAGAGCACTTGACAATAACTGAGCCAGCGTTACAGCACATTATCCGGCACTACACTCAGGAAGCAGGCGTTCGGAACTTGGAGCGGCAGATGCAAGCGATCATGCGGAAGGTCGCCGTTCAAGTCGCTAAAGGGAAGGAAGTTTCTGTCAAGGTTACATCTGCCAACCTTTCAAAGTTTCTCGGTCCGCCTAAATTCCGTCTGGGCGAAGCTGAAGAACAAGATGAAGTCGGTGTCGCTACAGCGTTAGCTTGGACAGGTGTTGGTGGCGATGTCTTATCGGTTGAGGTTGCTTTGCTAGAAGGAAATGGGAAGTTGGTCTTGACAGGACAACTGGGTGAAGTGATGCAAGAATCCGCAAAGGCTGCCATCACCTACGCCCGCTCCGTCATTTCAAGGTTAGGCATCGTTGACAGGCTCAATGAGAAAACCGACCTTCACATCCATGTCCCAGCTGGCGCAATTCCGAAAGATGGACCGTCCGCTGGAATAACGATTGCCGTTGCGCTTATCTCAGCATTGCTCGTTCTACCCGTCCAAAGGGAAGTTGGCATGACAGGAGAAATAACATTGCGAGGCAAAGTTTTACCAGTGGGCGGGATAAAAGAAAAACTCATCGGTGCTCATAGGGCAGGCTTGAAAGTCGTTATCCTGCCGAAGGAAAACGAAAAGGACTTGCAAGACTTACCCCCTAAAGTCCTGAAAGAACTGCAACTGGTCTTCGTCAGGCACATGGATGAAGTTCTGCCGATAGCATTGAAAGGCTTCACCGAAAAATTGCAAGCAACAGCTACTGTATCGGCAGTGGCTTAGCACAACTCGGTGGAAATTCGCGCTGGCTCGGCGGCAAAGAACGCTTCCATCTGTTGTAGGGATTGCGCCACAAGGTGACACCAATGGTCCTGTTAGCCCTTTCACTTTCGCTGTTCAAAGCACTTATTTTTGAAGAGTCGTTGCAAATCTCAAAGCGTTGCACTCCTCTTCACCCTAAGCAGTGTTTAGGCTCGCTGGTTTCTACAATTCCCTTCTCCCCTCCAATGCCCTCATAATTGTCAACTGGTCGGCGTAGTCAATAGAGCCGCCGACGGGAAGCCCCATCGCTAATTGTGTGACTTTGACGCCAAAAGGTCTAATCAGTCGTGCAATGTAAGTGCTGGTCCCTTCACCTTCAGTTGTTGGGCTTAGCGCCAAGATGACCTCACTGATCGCTTCCGTATTCAACCGTTCAATGAGTTCGTTTATGCGCAAATCTTCAGGACCGACGCCCTCAATTGGTGATATGACGCCGTGAAGGACATGGTAGAGACCTTGATAAATTCCAGCGTTTTCAACAACAGCGATGTCCATCGGGTCCTCAACGACGCAAACGAGTGAACTGTTTCGGTTTTCGTCTTGACAAATTTCGCACAACTCCCCTTCAGCGTAATTGAAACAACGACGGCATAACTTTAGTTGCTCCTTCACGCGTTGAAGCGCTTGAATGAGCCTTTCAACTGCTTCTTTGGGTTGATTTAGCAAAAACATAGCGATGCGAAGGGCACTTTTGGGACCGATGCCGGGCAACCGTTCCAATTCTTGGAGCAACGCTTTAAGCGAAGGTGGGTAGTCTATCCGCATGATAAGTCACCGCGCTCTGGGAAGTTGATTTGCGTTTAGGGTTGAAATTCGCTTACCTACCAAACCCCAATATGCTCCCGAAAGGCAAAGATTGAAGCAAACCTTGCATCTTTTGTTGCTGAACAGCCTCTGCGTTTTTCATAGCATCTCGGACAGCGACAACGATTAGGTCTTGTAAAAGTTCAGCGTCGTCAGGGTTTAGAAGTTTGGGGTCAATGAGAACGGACTGCAATTCACCCATTCCAGAGACGACTGCTCGAACCGCACCGCCGCCTGCTTGACCTTCTATGTGCATTGCCTTCAACTCTTCCAAAACTTGATTAGCCTGTTCTTGTAATTTAGCAAACTGAGGCCCCAATAGTCGCTGCAATCCTTGTGGCAGCATGTTCCTTATTCACCTCACAGAGTAAATTGTAGCATTCTGAACCGGTGGCTGTAAAATTCAAGTCTCAGGATTTTTGCGGCGACGTCGCACTCTCCTCATTTGTGCTTCCTCCTCTGCCCGACTTGCAAACAATCCTTCCCACCATTCATCACCGACGAATTCTTTCAGGGAAGACTCGGGCACACGATACAACCTTGTCCCCTCAGGATGGAATGCCTTTAATTTCCCTTTATTAACCCAGCGCCTCACTGTCAACGGAGAGACCCTGAGTATCCTTGCAATTTCGGTCAGTCGGTAGAATTTCTCCATTTCGGTCACCTCGTTGCCTTGATGTAATTTGGTGTCTTTCCAGCAATACTTAATTTTAACATCACTACTGTCCAATGTAATCGGAACTTTTCTTGAGCGCTCAAAACAACTTTGCAAGTTTTGTGAGACCTTAGGCAAATTTCATTAGCAGCTTCGTCCGTAACACGCTGAGGTTTTTCATGACATGATTTTTATGCGGAGGTGGATGAGATGAAGTTGCATGAGTATCAGGCGAAACAATTGTTTGCGAGGTATGGGATTCCTGTGCCGAAGGGTGAGGTTGCATCAACTCCTTCGGAAGCAAAAGCAATCGCGGAACAGTTGGGCAAGCCGGTGGCAATTAAAGCGCAAGTGCTTGTCGGCGGTCGGGGGAAAGCAGGTGGCATCAAAGTGGCGAAAACCCCCGATGAAGCAGAGCAAGTGGCTGGACAAATTTTGGGTATGCGGATTAAAGGCTTAACTGTGGAGAAAGTCTTGGTCGAGGAAGCATTGGACATCGCTGCCGAATATTACCTCGGCGTCATCGTTGACAGAAGCAAGAGGAAAAATTTGGTGATGGTCTCAGCAATGGGTGGAGTTGACATTGAAGAAGTCGCAGAAACCCACCCGGAGGCTATCGCGAAAATTTACCTTGACTCATTCATTGGACTGCTTGATTACCAAATTCGTCAACTTCACAAACAGGCGAAATTGGAACCCACAACTTTGCGCTCCTTCATGTCAATGGCAAAAGCGCTTTATCGGCTTTATGTTGCGTGCGACGCCAACTTGGCTGAAATCAACCCGTTGGTGCTAACTAAAGACGGAAACCTCATCGCTGCAGATGCTAAATTGCTCATTGACGACAACGGTTTGTATCGTCAGCAGGAAATTGCATCGTGGCGTGAAGAAGTTGAGGAAGACCCGTTTGAAGCGGAAGCGAGAAAGAAAGGGTTGGCTTATGTCAGGTTGAAAGGTGAGGTCGGAATTATCGGTAACGGAGCAGGGTTGACAATGACTACCCTTGACATCGTTCAACGCGCCGGTGCTGCTCCAGCAAACTTCCTTGACATCGGTGGGGGTGCAAGGGCAGATATTGTTCGGGAAGGGCTGAAACTGATTTTGAGCGACCCACAAGTTAAGGGTGTGCTGATAAACATCTTCGGAGGCATCACACGATGCGATGAAGTGGCAAAGGGAATTTTGCAAGCGATGGAAGGAATGGAGGTTAAAGTGCCAATTGTGGTGAGGTTGACGGGAACAAGAGAGGAGGAGGGAAGAAAGTTGCTTGAAGGAACTCCTTTAGTTCCCGCAGCGACAATGCAAGAGGCTGCTGAAAAAATCGTCCAGTTGATCAAAGTCACTAATTAGAACCAGATGAAGTTCGCAATGCTTGTTTCATCTTGGATTTCACTCATCACCACTCATCAATTGCCGCTGCAGTTCCTCCCACGCTTTTCTGGCTTCTCTCGTTGCCCGACCAAGCCAGCGGGCAATTTCTGGTAACTTTTGAGGTCCGAAAAGCAAAAGGGCTATTAGGAAAATCACCAACAACTCTCCAGCGCCTATCCCAAACATTTCCCTTCACCTTACTTCGCGTTTTCAAGGAACGAGTTTCGTTTTAATCAAATCTCACTTTTGCAAATGCTTGTCAAAATTTTGATGCACGATGCAATCGGTTGTAATAAGAGTTTGGGAGGTGAAGAGCGGTGAACCCTTTGCTTGTCCGCAAGCGAGATGCAATTGCGAAAATGTTTAGCGACATCGCATCCAGATACGATTTGCTGAACCACTTGCTCAGCGGTTGGCTTGATATCCGATGGAGAAAGTTTGCGGCTGAGTGGCTGCCCGCTTCAGCACAAATTGTCATAGATGTCGGGACAGGAACTGGCGATTTCGCTTTTGCAGCATCAGATAAATGTAAAGGGGCAACGATAATTGGTGTTGACTTGTCAGAGCAGATGTTGAAGTTGGCGCGAAAGAAAGCAACCAATATGAGCAAAGGTAGACAATGTCAATGGCTTTTAGCGGATGGGTTGAGTTTGCCTTTCAGTGACGAAATTGCTGATGCTGTAGTCAGCGCTTTCGTTATCCGCAATTTTGAGGACTTGACAGAAGGTTTGAAGGAAATTCATCGGGTCTTAAAGCAGGGCGGTGTTGCACTTATTCTTGAATTCTGTCAACCCCCACAATCTTGGTGGTGGACACCGGCAGGTTTATTTGTCCGCTATGCGGTTCCGCTTTTAGGGCGGTTTTTAAGCGATGCAATTGCTTATTCCTACTTAACCGCCTCAATTCAGACCTTCGTGCCCGCTGAAGAGGTTGCAGAAAAATTGACCTTAGCGGGCTTCAGAAAAGTGGCATGGTTGCCCTTGACTTTCAGTGTGGCGACTTTGTTCCGTGTGGTGAAATGAACGGGAGCGGTTTCTTGTCGCCGCTCCCGTAACATTTCGCGCTCAAGTTACCATTCCCGAATGACTTTCACTTTATCAGCTCTTGGACCTTTGGGAGAGTCAACGACATCAAACTCAACCCTTTGCCCTTGCCTTAAAGTGCGGAATCCTTCTCCCTCGATGGCGCTGTAGTGGACAAAAATGTCCGCCCCATCATCTCGGGAAATGAAGCCGTAGCCCTTGGATTCGTTGAACCATTTTACTGTGCCCTTAAATTTTGGCATTGCGACCGAACCTCCTTCGGCAGGTTTCTTTCGCAGTGGTGCGGAATGAGTCCCCTGCCTCCGGAAGTCCGGCTCGGCAGCGGCACAATTCCGACCCTGCATTGCTGATAGTGTAACACTGTGGTTCCTAAAATGCAACCCACTTTGTCACTGACTGAAGGGCGTCATAACTGACTGAAGAGCATCATAATTGAAGTGAGCGACCGGCGAACATTCTAAGGAGGTGGCGTCAAGATAGCGATGGGCAACTTGCCGCCTTTTGAAGACAGGTATGCTTACGGTGGTTTCTTCCCAGCACTGTTGCAAACTTAGATGGGAGCTTGTTTTCGCCCTGCCGAGTTCTTTGAATTGGTCGGAAACAGTCAAGACCTCTCGCCTGCTTTGCTCTTTGGGGTCTTGCTCGGCTGGATCAGTGTTCTCATAAGTTCGCTTTGGTCTCTGGTGATTCAAGCGCCTTTCTTCCCATGATGCGGCAGGAAGAAATGGCTGGTCAATTGATTGGCGGTGTTGGTAGCCTTCTGTGCTTTGGATTATTCGGTTGGCTGTTTCCTTTGCTTGGGATTATCATCGGCGGGTTGATCATCCACTTGTTCCTTAAGATTTTTGGCGGTGCCAATCAGGGCTTGACAATGACACTCCGAGTCATATCCTACGCCTATGCACCTCAAATTTTCGCTGCTGTTCCTTTCGTCGACGATTTGGACTTTAGTGTTAGAAATCATCGGTTTGGCTGCATTGGCAGTTATAGCGCCGACGGTTTTGTGTATTTGTGCAATCGCTTTGTTTTACGGTGCAGTTATTGCAGCGCTTGTTTCAAGCGTGCAGTACAAGCCCGTCCCCTAATTTGACAATTTTCTACCTCTGTGTTTCAGCCTAAATTTGTTTGTCGCAACATTTTCGTTGGGGCATGAAAATCTGTGAGCATGATGGTATCGGGAGTTAAACTATGTTGCCTCACTCGTCCTGCACAGGCTACCAATCTTATGTGATAGGGCAGTGATAGTGGGGATCACTTTCAGGTAGAAAGCGCACCCAGTTGCGATAAAACACATTACCCAAAGTCATCCATTTGGTATGCCCGTCAGCAAAGCAAAGGTTGATGCCACCGCTATACCAACCTGTTGGCTTATAGACAAATCACCTTGATAATAACCTCGCCCAATGCGGTCCCAAATGTAACTGGAGCAGCCACCTGTGCAACCTTGACAATTAGCGTAACAGTCCTGCCAAGGGTTGTAGGAGTCGCAGAACACGATCAAATCTGATGGTCTGTCAATAGCGCTTTCGTGAACTTCCATCACCTGATAATTGGAGTTGTAACTGCCTTGTCTAGGTCTGTGGGTGTCCAGTTGAGGGTTTGCCGCGCTGAAGTCCTAACCCAGCCGTGTCGGGCAAATAAGCAACTTTAGGTGTCAACCCATCCATTTTGAACCCTCAGGTTTTTGCACAATTTTGCTGCAAATTTTTTGTTCGACAAAGGGTCTGTGCCGTCCGTTTCTTAGGTGAATTAAAAGTCTCGTAAGTTCGGTTGGTCTTCACCCTTTCAGGAGCGGTTCCCTACCTTGACATAAAGTGCCCAAATTTTTGTCTTTTGATCAATGTAGGGTTTCTCATCAGCGTGAAAGAGACAACCCTCGTTTCATCCTCCGTTCGGTGCTTTCTCGTCTTCCATCGTTGATCTGTTTGTCACAACATTTTTCTTGGTGAGAAAAGCATGGGGATTGCTGTTGCGATTGTCAATCAAAAGGGTGGAGTAGGGAAGACGACGACGGCAATTAATTTGAGTGCTTGTTTGACAGATATAGGCAAGCGGGTTTTGCTGGTTGATTGTGACCCGCAAGCGAATGCTACCTCTGGCGTCGGCTTCCATCGCTCAACAGCTCGCCCTCACCTTTACGATGCTTTTTCAGGTTTGGTCAGTGTCAAACAAGCGATTCACGCAACTCGATTTCCCAACTTGTTTTTGCTCCCTTCCGACATGGAACTTGCTGGCGCCGAAGTTGAACTGGTTCAAGAAGAAGGTCGTGAGCAAGCAATCCGAAATTTGCTTACACCTATCAAGCAAGAATTTGACCTTTTGGTTCTTGACGCACCCCCATCCCTCGGCGTCTTGACAGTTAACTGCCTTGCTGCTGCCGACTATTTGCTCATCCCAATTCAATGCGAATACTATGCCCTTGAAGGTTTGGGCAATTTGCTCAGCACAATTCGGAGAATTCGCATGGCTTTTAACCCAGCGTTGACAATTTTGGGGATTTTGAGGACTATGTATGATGCACGAACGAACCTCGCCCACCAAGTTTCAGCGGAATTGCAAAAGCATTTTCCACAGTGGCTTTTGCGCACAGTCATCCCGCGAACGGTCAGGCTGGCAGAAGCACCAAGTCACGGTTTGCCAATTATCTATTACGACGGTCGCAGCATCGCAGCGGAAGCATACAGGCAACTGGCACAGGAAGTTTTGGAACGACTTGGGTTGTGAGGCAGCGGTAATGTAGCACTCTCAACCCTTGAGTGCTAAAATTCTAAATGCCTTCTGGACTTCTTCTCTGAGCCATCAAAGTGAGAGAAGAGGCACCAACTCGTGAACTTGCGAAGGAGGTGTCAAGTGATGGCGAAGAAAAAGTTGCTATTCAGTGAGCAAGCGCGGGAAGCGTTGATGCAAGGTGCTTCCGTTGTCACTGAGGCTGTTCGTGTGACCCTTGGTCCTCGCGGGCGAAATGTGGTTATTGAAAGAAAATGGGGTTCGCCACTCGCTACTAAGGACGGTGTCACTGTTGCAAAGGAAATTGAACTTGAAGACCGAGACGAAGATATGGGCGCTCAACTCCTCAAGGAAGTTGCCAGCAAGACCAACGATTTAGCTGGTGACGGAACTACAACCGCTGCGGTTTTGGCTCACTCAATTTTGCAAGAAAGTATGAAATTGGTAGCCGCTGGCGCTAACCCAGTAATGCTCAAACGAGGCATTGACAAGGCTGTTGACAAGTGCATTGAGCGATTGAAGGAAATGAAGCGGGAAGTAAAAACTAACGATGACATCCGCCATGTCGCTTCAATTGCTGGCAACGACCCTGAAATTGGAGAGATTGTCGCTGAAGCGATGGCGAAAGTCGGCAAAGATGGTGTTATCACTGTTGAGGAGGGCAAGGGCTCTCAAACGACCGTTGATATTGTTGAGGGCATGGAGTTTGACCGAGGTTACTTGAGCCCCTACTTCATCACTGACCCAGAGAACATGGAATGTGTGCTTGAAGAGCCTTACATTCTGCTTTACGAAAAGAAAATCAGCAACGCCCGCGATATCATCCCTGTAATGGAGCAAGTTGCCCGAACGGGCAAACCTTTGCTCGTTATCTGCGAGGAAGTTGAAGGTGAAGCCCTTGCAACCTTAGTTGTCAACAAGGTTCGTGGTGTCCTTCAATGTTGCGCTGTCAAGGCTCCTGGCTACGGCGAACGGCGAAAGGCGATGATGCAAGACATCGCTATCCTGACTGGTGGCACTTTCATCACAGAGGACATGGGTATCAAGTTGGATAGTGTTAACCTTGACATGCTCGGTCGTGCCCGCAAAGTTATCGTCCGCAAAGAAGAGACGACAATCGTTGAGGGCGCTGGAAGCAAAGAAGCGATTCAGGGACGGATTGAGCAAATCAAGCGAGAGTTGGAGAAGACGACCAGCGAATACGACCGTGAGAAATTGCAGGAGAGGCTGGCAAAACTGGCTGGCGGCGTCGCTGTCATCGAAGTCGGCGCTCCAACAGAAACTGATATGAAGGAACGCAAGTATCGTTTTGAGGACGCAATCAATGCTTCCAAGGCTGCCGCCGAAGAAGGGATCGTTCCTGGAGGCGGTGTCGCATTGCTCCGATGCATTCCCTTACTTGAAGAACTGGAGAAAGAACTTGAAGGTGACGAGAAACTTGGAGTTCAAATTGTCAAGCGAGCCCTTGAAGAGCCACTCAAGCAAATAGCCGAGAATGCGGGTTTGAACGGTTCTGTTGTGGTTGAAAAAGTCAAGTCGCTGCCTGAAACTCACGGTTACGATGCTCTTGAAGACCGCTATGGGGACATGTTTGAGTTGGGCATCGTTGACCCAGTGAAAGTTGTTCGCATTGCCCTTGAGAATGCAGCATCAATTGCAACTCTCATCTTGACAACCGAGGCTGCCGTCGTTGAAATCCCCGAGAAGAAGGAGACGCCAACGCCACCTCCCGAAGAGGAAGAGTGGTAGTGAACTTTAGACGAAAAAGTGCACTTAAGCCGGGCAGTTTCTCTGCCCGGCTTTAATTTTTGCGATAGGGATTCCAATACCATCAGCAAAAGCACCTTGCTCAATTGCTGTCTTGGTCTTGACAAGTGCAGAGGTAAAGGGATTGCTCAAAGTTTGTAACATTTGATAGGTGCCCCTTTTCCGTCCCTTGTTGACACAGGTTTCTTGTGCTATCATGACAGCGGCGATAGAGTTTGCAGCCAAATGCGTAAATCTCGACCGTGAAGCGCGGAGGTGAAGGGCGATGGCGATCGGGATCGGAATCAACTTGGAGTTTGTTCGGCACGCGGATAAGCCTTTTGAGTATGGCGTGAAAAAAGCTGCTGAGTTGGGCTACGAGTTCGTGGAACCTTGTGTAGCGACGGGACGCGACCTGCTTGCCGAAGCGGGTTATTATCACATGCTTAGCATGGAAGAAGACCCCTTGCGCTACAAAGCAATGTTAGACGAGTTAGGACTTAAATGCTCAGGCTTATCGGCTCATTCCCCCCCTGATGAAACCTGAGGTTGCCGTGCCCTATCTCACTCAAGCAATTCGCTGGGCAGCGGACATTGGCGCTCCCGTTGTCAACACCGATGAAGGGCAAAAATGGGAGTGGATTGAAGACGATGACGAAGCCTTCGCTATAATGCGCTACACCCTTAAACGAGTTTTGCCCGTCGCCGAACGGCATGGCATTTACATCGGCTTGGAACCTCACCAGGTTTACACCGTCAAAATGGATACCTTCTTGAAGTTGCTTAAACTTTACCCCTCGCCTATGCTCAAAGTCAACTTTGACACAGGTAACTGTTTTTTGGCTGGCAACGACCCTGTTGAATTCTTGGAAGCCTTTGCTGAGCATGTCGTTCATGTTCATGCCAAAGACATCGCGATGGAACAAGCGAAGGATGAACGAGGTAAGGTGACGGGCACTCCCGTCGGTTGTGCTTGCGGCGATGGGTTAATTGACTGGCCTGCCATCATCCGCGTGCTTCAGCGCGTTGGTTATAACGGTGTCTTGTCAGTGGAATGCGGAACGGAAGAGCAAGCCAAAAGAAGCATCGCTTATCTGAAGAATTTGCTTTCGTAGCAAAATCATTTGGTAGCGGCCAACAGATAGGTGATAGACTTGGAGGGTGCCTCTCCGAAGCGCCGAACTTTTCCTTTTAGCTGCCCAGGAGAGCAGCCCTCCGAAAAAATGACGAAAAAGAAATCGGCACATCGGGAGATGCCTCCTCCGACTCTTACCGAGGGATGCAGGGTGGCGGACAGCAAGGGGATATGTCACGCTTAGTGAGAAGCCATTAGGATTTTCCCGCCGCGGTGAATGGGGTGAGAAGGATGGAGATTAAGCATCGCATTCAGTTGCGACCTGCGCCTTCAGTCAAGTTGCCGGGGCAAGTTGACAGTAATAGTCCTGCCCACTGGGATGGCGATACGCTTTTTGTCTTCACCTCCGTTGGTCATCCTTTCCGCAGTTTTGGAAAAAGTTTGTTCGCTCTCGGTGAACCCAAACCTGTCCGATTCAACAACGAGGTCAATGGCGGGCGTTGGATTGAATCAACTTGGAAAATGGAGGACGGGACACTTTACGGTTGGTATCATTTTGAACCTCGCGATGTTTGCCCAGGAACAAACTTGACAGCACCGCAAATTGGTGCGTTGCGTTCCCACGATAACGGTGAAACTTGGGAAGATTTGGGCATTGTCCTTAAAGCACCAAATGGGACCATTGACTGCACAGCACAGAATGGCTACTTCGCAGGTGGGCACGGTGACTTTTGCGTGATGTTGGACGCAAAAGGCGAATGGCTTTATTTCTTCCTCGGCAACTATGGTGGTGATGTTTCGGAGCAAGGTGTTTGCGTTGCGAGAATGCATTGGAGCGATAGAAACAATCCCGTTGGCAAAGTGTGGAAATGGCATAACGGAGATTGGAACGAACCGGGCATTGACGGTAAAGTCACGCCGATTTTCCCCGCTACCGTTGCATGGCAACGGGAAAATTGCGAGTCATTCTGGGGTCCGTCGGTTCACTTCAACACACATCTTGGCTGCTATGTCATGCTGCTCAATTGGGCGAAAGGGAAAGGTTGGGCGCAAGAGGGAATCTATGTCAGTTTCAGCAGAGACATCGCCGAACCGAAAAGTTGGACAAAACCACAAAAGATTTACGATGGCGGACTATGGTATCCACAAGTTATCGGGCTGGGACAGGGCGAAACGGACAAGGTGGCAGGCAAATTTGCCCGACTCTTCATGGGTGGTGTGTCGGAGTGGGAAATTGTCTTCTTGAACACGGATGAGTAAGCGCAAAGGCGGGGAAATTTAAAAGCACCAAATTCACTCACGAACGATTTGGGATGAATGACTTTCTGTCAAGGTCGGTGAAAAAAAGTGTGGCGAGATTAGAGGTCATGGAGAAAGAGTTAGCAAGGGAGCGTATTGTTTCGTTGAGGGCAGTTGTGTTAGGATCGGTGGGGACTGCTCTGTTAGCGTGGCTTGTCCCGATTTTTGACTTGCTCGTGCAAGGTACTTGGATTGCTTCGTGCCATCTGCCTATTGGCGTCTTCAACCTGTTTGTGCTCTTGCTTTTCATCAACGCTCTGCTAAAAATGTTGCGTCCCCAATGGGCACTTACAAGGCGAGAATTGCTGGTCGCTTATTGCATGATGCTTGCGGGCTCAGGGTTGCCGTCTTTTGGCTTTACCGAATACCTGTTCCCGACCCTCGCAGGAACGCTTTATTATGCTCGCCCTGAAAATCGCTGGGCAGAATTAACCTTCCGATACATTCCGCAATGGTTAGTGCCTTGGGAGGTTGCTGAAGCGGCACGAGCATTAGGGGGAATTCCACCAGAAAAAGGTTGGTGGACGACACTTTACAGTTTTTTGCCTCAATCCCTTCTCCCCGGCGGCCGTGAAGTCGTTCGGTTGTTTTACGAAGGCACACCCGCAGGCACACCTATCCCCCTTTCCCATTGGTTTGTCCCGACAGTTGCGTGGAGTTTGTTGGCGTTGGCGTTCTTCTTCGCTCTCTTCTGTGTCAGCGTTTTGTTGCGCCGTCAGTGGTTGGATTATGACCGCCTTACTTTCCCTCTTACGCAACCCCCATTGGAGATGACAGAAGGTGCGGATGAACCGCAAACGCTGTTGGCGCTTCTGTTGCGCCAACGGCTAATTTGGCTGGGAGCACTCATCCCATTTGCTGTTCACACCTTCAATGGATTGCACTTCTACTTTCCCGCCGTTCCAGAAATTCGGCTCACTTTCCCCCTCAACCAATACTTGACAAGTTACCTGTTCAGCCAAATTGGTCCTTTCATCGCCATCGTGCACTTTTCTGTCATCGGTGTGGCATTTTTGTTGCCTTCCGATTTGGCTTTCAGCCTTTGGTTTTTCTTTTTCGTCTTCATGGCTCAATCGGTGATGCTAACTTACTTGGGTTGGCAACTCCCCAACTTTCCCGGCTACGCCACACCTGCCCATGCTGGGTTGCAAATGCTCGGCGCTTTCTTTGCCATCGTTGCACACTTCATTGTTGTAGGGCGAAAGCATTGGCAGCAAGTTTTGAGAGGCGAAACCTCACCGGACGAACCAGTTTCGTATCGCACAGCCCTGTTCGGTTTCGTGGTCGCTATCTTGTTTACTACCCTTTGGTGTTCGCTTGCAGGTGCATCTTGGGGAATTGCCTTGACGAGTTGGTTGATGCTGTTCGTTATTGCCGTTGCCCTCACCCGCTTCGTCAGTGAAGGTGGGTTGTTGTTCATCCAAGCCTTTCGCCCTTCCGATTTGTTCATTGCCTTTGTCGGAACACAACCCTTTTCAGCACGACACACGACGGTGATGGCGTTCGTGGAGAAAGTTTTCATGTTTGACCTGCGGACTTTTTTGATGCCCTTCTTCATGGACAGTTTCCGAATTGCCAATGTTTCGCAAATCCCGTTGCGCCCCTTGACAAAAGTAATGTGGCTTTCGGTTCTGGTTTCTTTGGCTATGTCTTCTTGGTCGTTTTTAAGGCTCGTTTACCGCAAAGGCGCAAATACGATGATGCAAGGTGCGGGTGCGTGGTTTTTGCAACATAGCCCCCGACAAGTCTTGGATTTCACCGTCGCTTACATTGAGCAACCCCGACAACCAACGCCTTTAAGTCGCAGTTGCTTTATCATCGGTTTCGTTGTGGCTTTGTTGCTTTATCGGTTGAGGCAATTGTTCGTTTGGTTTCCACTTCATCCCATTGGCTACGCTATGGGACCGAGCTGGCCGATGATTCAACTCTGGTTTTCAACGCTGCTTGGTTGGTTGCTGAAAGCGCTTTTGTTGCGTTATGGCGGTTTGGGAGCGTTTCGCCATTGGCGTCCTTTCTTCCTTGGATTGCTTATTGGTGAGTATTTGACGGCAGGGTTATGGTTGGCTTTGGATTACTCCTTCGGAAAAGTCGGGCATCGCTTCTTTCTGTTCTGAAGTCAACGAAGGCGAAAAGTCAAATTCGGTTGGCAGTTTCATCTCTTGCTAACCCGTGCCCACATACTTGACGGCGTTTCCATGAGCCAAATGTCAAGATTTCCTGAGATGTCGGAAACAAAGGCTAAGTAGCGACCGTCTCCTGACAGACTGGGTTCTCTTGCTTGACGGCGGAGTTCAGTCAGTTGAATCGGTTTCCCTCCAGCAAGTGGGAGTGTCCAGATTTCCCATTGTCCTGTCCACGCGGCAGAGAAAACAAGCCAACCACTTTCGGAACAACCGGGTTTTTCAATGTTCCCAGTCACTTCTGTCAATTGCACCAATGTCCGTTCATCAAGCCTGTATTCCCAAAGTGAAGGCTCTCCAGTGAAGTTTGCCCAAAAGATGATTCGTTTCCCGTCAGGTGCCCAAAGGGGGTTTCTGATTTCCCTTCCATGAAAGCGGACTAACAACTTTTGCATGCTTCCATCGGGGTTCATAACCCACAAACTTGGTTCTCCTGTTCGGCGTGAGATGAAAGCAATCAAGTTGCCGTCTGGCGACCAAGTCGGTGCATCTTCATGGTAGCGTGTCAGTTGTCTTGCTTCACCTTCACCGTCAACCCTCATCACCCAAATTTGCGGTTGACCAGTTCTGTCGGAGATGAAGGAAAGCCAACGACCGTCAGGCGAGAAACTCGGTGCCCAGTTGTTTCCTGTCCTCGTCAACCGTCTTGCTCTTTTCGTTCCGACATCTAAAAGCCAAATTTGTCTCCCACCTTCACGTTCAGAGACGAAAGCCAAAGATTTACCATCAGGATGCCAACAAGGCGAATAGTCAGGGGCAGGATGGTCGGTCAATTGCCGCAAATAAGATGGAATTTGACCTTGAGCGAGAAGTAAAGTCATCCAAACCAACATCAAAGCGACCAACCCAAACAAGATGAGAAGCCTCTCACTTTTCACCTTCCTCACCTCCGCACAGTGATTTTAGCGCGCATCACAACTCCCAACCTTGTCTGTATGTTCGCTTCAAACGGCGATTTGCTTCGGGATGATTGACAATTGCTCCCTTGACAATATCATACTCCAGCCATTCATCAGGGAACAAAGTCGCGACATTGCCGAGCAGGTAAAATTCGGCTTGAGGACCGGCAAAATCAACGAAGTTTGACCAAGGTGCAGGACCTCCCTTGCACGCTTCAAACCAGTCCATTTCTGGACCCCGCGAAGACGGCAATTTTTCTGGACTCTTTGTGTTGACACCTTTGAACTTCTCAGCAGGGAGCAATTCAATCGTTGCACTGTGCCCAGTTCCGTAAATAACACCTTCGGTGCCGACGATCAAACTTCCAGCCCAATCACGCCACTTCTTTTCACCCACATCACCCCAGTCAAGTTTCCGTTTCATGATGTCCTCAAGTTTTTGTCTGACACCAAATTTTTGGATGACATCAGCACCACCTTTATACCAACTCACGGCCACTGGCAGCATCCCTTCCCTTGCAGGAATTTCCCATTGAACAATTTCCCAGCTTGGGTAACTGTCCTCATCAACTTCGGAACACTGAGCCTTGACAAGGATCACCTTTTTCTCCCTTCCCCAACTTCCGCTCATCTGCCACAATGTGTCAAGTTTAAGTGCCTTGAAAGCCAATGCGGTTGTGTGAGAGCCCCAGTTGCCAAGTTGACCTGTTCCGAAATCGAGCCAGCCGTGCCATCTGAGCCAATCGGGGTGGTAAGGGCGGTAAGGTGCTGGACCGAGCCATAAATCCCAACTGAAGTGTGAGGGAATTGGAAATTCTACTGTTGGCTTTGGTCGCGGACGCTTCCCAGGGTCACTTCCTGTGTTCCAAACATGAACCTCTTTCACTTCGCCGATGACCCCGTCCCAAACCAACTCAACACCTCGTCTAAATTGATGGCTTGACACTCCTTGATTACCTTTTTGCGTTGCGACCTTCTTTTCCCTTGCGACTTGGCGCATCAATCGCGCCTCATAGACATTGTGCGCTAAAGGTTTTTCGCAGAACACATGTTTTCCCATCCTCATTGAGCGAACGGAAATGACTGCATGGGTGTGGTCTGGCGTGGAAACGATCACGGCATCAATTTGTCTGTCCATTTCGTCCAGCATTTTGCGGAAGTCCTGAAACTTGGGCACTTTTGGAAACATCTTGAACGCTTCCGCAGCCTTCTGCTCGTCAACATCACACATCGCCACCAAGTTTTGCTTCCAGTTCTTGATGTTTGAAACGAACCACATACCTCGCCCTCCACACCCGACGATTGCGACATTCAACTTTTCGTTGACCTGATAAGTGCGAGCGGACAAACTGTCCCTTAAAATCACAAGCCCCAACCCGCTTTTAGCAGCCGTAATGAGGAAATCCCTTCGCTTAATGTTTAGTTTCACGGCGAATCCCCTCCTGCGCTTTGTTCCTCAATCCACAATGGTAGACGAACTCGCTCAATCATCCGTAACAATCATCGTGCCAATTCCCTTATCGGTAAAGACTTCCATCAGTAAGGCATGTGGGATTGACCCGTTGATGATGTGAGTTTGTGGGACACCTGCAGCCAAAGCCTCCAAGCAAGCCTCTACTTTCGGAATCATACCCTTGTCAACTACACCAGTGTCAATCAAACTCTTCGCCTCTGACGCTTTCAAAACCGAAATCAAAGACGATGGGTCGTTCGGGTCTCTGTAAATTCCTTCCACATCTGTCAAGAAAATCAGTTTTGTGCACTGAAGCGCTGCCGCGATTTTGCCCGCTACATGGTCGGCGTTCAAGTTAAGGGTGTTCCCCTCTTCATCAGCGCTCGTTGAACTCACGACAGGAATGTAACCAGCACTTGACAGAAGGTGAAGTATTGATGGGTTGACCTCTTCGACTTCCCCAACGAAACCCAAATCAACTCCGCCAGTCCTTTCAGGCGGAATTTTACTTGCCCGCAACAAATTTGCGTCTTTGCCATTCAAACCAACAGCCATTCCGCCTGAACGGTTGATCAAATCAACAAGTTCTTTGCTAACCTTCCCTGCCAAAACCATTTCGGCGATTTCCGCTGTCTCTTCGTCGGTGACCCTTAACCCACGCACGAATTTCGGCTCTTTGCCCAAACGCTGCATTAGTTCCGTGATTTCAGGACCTCCACCGTGAACGACGATTGGCACGATGCCGACATAGCGGAGAAGGACAATGTCTTGCACAACACTCCTTTTCAGTTCGTCATCAACCATCGCCTTACCGCCATACTTGATAACGAAGACTTTGCCATAGAACTGTCGGATGTAGGGAAGTGCTTCAATGAGCACCTCCGCTCGCTCGCGAAGTTCTTCACTGACCGACATTTTTCAGCATCGCCTCCTTCACTGGGTAGCACCCCAATCAAACGTGATAAGCACATGAGAC
>FMJZ01073752.1_pt1 | contig 24349 bp, 23 predicted proteins | sample 1987881 | NCBI WGS metagenome assembly FMJZ01 (sample SAMEA4378227, study PRJEB15110) | soil metagenome | biome: soil; feature: Field; material: Soil | place: India | collected 2015-03-11 | depth 0 m
ATGAAAGGGATAAGTTTTATAGTTTTAATCATACTTTCTTGCTTCGTATTTTAATTTCTTAAACGAAGCAAGATGTTTTTTTCATAAAAGCTTATAAATCGAATTAAAAATTTTTAGTAATTACCGAAATTATGATTGTATAATGAAAAAATACTTATTGTGGTTTTTTATATTTGTAAATGTTTTGCATTCTCAAATCATTAAATCGCCATCAGAAGTCATTGATATTCAAAGAATTAATAGAATAAAAGACCAATATCAAAATAATCTATTTAACGAAAAAGAAATTCTTCCTATTATTGATCAAGAATTACAAAACTATTTTAAACAATTTCGCGATGAAAGATTGTTAAAAGATACCGTAGTTTCGATACCTTATGATTTTTATGAATTTCCTTTGAACAAAATCCATACATTGATTTATATTCGAAATCAATCAGACATACAAAAAAGTCGAATTTTTTCGCCTTACTTATATCAAACATTTTTTTTAAAAGCCCAACTCCATCAAAAATTAGGAGAAAATCAGAAAGCTATCCAAAGTTATTTACAAGCTTTGAATTATTCTATTCCAATTCTCGAGCAAGAAAAAACAATCATGGATGCTTCTAATAAAATTTTACCCGAAAATTTATTGATCATAGATTTAGAGAACACTTTAAACAAAGATCTGTTTAAAAAAAAGTTGGATTATTTTGAATATCTAAATTATTCAATGGGAGATAAAAATTTCCAAATTGAATTATCCGATAATAATCTTAAATATGATATTCAACAATTTCAGAAAAATTATCGTGAACTTCAAAAACAGCTTGAAACCATAAAAAACATTAAACAAGAATATTATAAGTTGGATCTAAACAAACAAGTTGATTTGAATTATACAACAAATAAACAAAATCAATTAAAAAATTTCGAAAATACTTGGAAACAAATCATCTCTTTATGGAATGATTTACTCACATTAGAACAGAGTTTATTAAACGAACAAGAAAAATTAAAAAAAGAATACGCGGAGATTTTATATAATATTGCTTTACTAATCAAAGGCTTAGAACAAAAAAATAAAGAAAGAGAAAGAATGCTCAATCAATCTTCGTATTATAGAGGTACAGGAAATACATTGGGAGTAAACAAAACGTTGTATAGCGATTTTGTTGGGTATAAACAATTGTTAGAAATGGCTCATAATCTTGAACCACAAAACCTCTTATATTTAGATAAACTTTCTGATGAATATTTTCGTGATAAAAATATTCAAGTAGGATTAAAGATCGAAAAATCCTGGTTTAGTTTAGCACAAAAAAATGATGAAAGAAATCCAAAACATTATTTTCGAATTATATCGTATTACTTAACAACAAAGAACATAAGCTTAGCAAAAGAATATCTAGAACAATTTTATCAAGATTTGAACAATTATCCTAATCTTCGACAATATTTGTACGAAGACAAAAATTTGTTTTTAGAACCTATGGATCATTTTTTATATTTTTATCAGAATTTTTACTTAACAAATTATACGAAATTAGATGACGAAGTGATCAAAGATTTATTAAAAAAAACGGAAAATAAATTATCAACGATACAAAATATTTCCGAAAGTTCCAAAGGTCTAAAAATGAAATACCATCTTTTAGAAGATTTATCGAAATATTATCGAATCAAAAAAAATTATCCAGAGGAATTTTTAGCTTTAACAGAAATTCTTAATTTGGACAAAAAACTTAAAGAATCTATCCAAGAATTAGAAATTCGAAAAAAATCATTAGAAAAAGAAGCTTCTGAACTAAAACAAAAACTGTATTACGAAGAAAATACAGAATTGAGTCAAAAGTTATTTCGTTTAGAAAAAGTAGATTTGCCTAATGTCATTTACGATTTGCAAAGCTTGATAACCCTTAAAAAATCAATTCCTATTGGGAATGTTTTAGAAAGATTGGCTTATTTAAGCTATCAAAAGAACGATCTGAACGCTGCAATCGATTATTATAATCAAATGCTTGAAGACAATTTTATTGATACAAACTACAAAAAACGCGCAGTCAATAATATCAAAAACCTAAAAAAAACATTAGAAGCAGGGTATAAATACAAAATAGAACTGCCTGATACTTTTGAGCGTTAGAAATTTTTTCAAAATAGAAAAAAATATTTACTTTATAGATTTAACATTTTTTTTGTGTTTAAAATTATAAATCCATAAAATTAAGTCGAAATTTATAAAAGTGCATAAGAGGTAACTATGGCAAACCGAAGTGAATCCTTAAATAGTGTTATTGGTCCAGGTTCTATATTCGAAGGTAAATTTTACATTTCTGGTTCATTAAGAATTGATGGAAAATTTCAAGGAGAAATAAAGACAGAGGATGAGCTTGTTGTTGGAGAAACAGGGAAAGTAAAAACAAATATAAAAGCACGTAGTGTTGTAATTGCAGGAACAATGATCGGGAATATTCAAGCTACAGAAGAAGTGCGATTAGAAAAAAATGGTAAACTTTTAGGAGATGTAGAAACCCCTATACTATATTTGACTCCTGGTGTAATAGCAAAAGGAATGATGACTATAACTGGTGGACAAAAAAAAGATGTAGAAAAATTAATAGAAGAATCTTTTGGAGAAGGATTACAAGCAGAAGGGAAAGAAAAAGCTTCTCAAAAAGAAGAAAAAAAGAAATAGCATAAAATTTTATGTATTATCACAAGCGATTCCAACAAAAAGAAAACGTAAAAAAGCTAGAATTAAAAGGCAGATTTTCCATCATCCATTTAGGAGGGGGGAATTTTGTTTATACTATTCCAGGAAAGACAAAGCCAAAAGTTGGAAGAATTGATCTTTCCGAATTGAATTTTCGAAGGATTGGTTTTGGTTTTATAATTATATTTTTAGGTTTTTTTGTATTTTTTATGGTTTTTATTAAGAGTGGAATCGCTACTACGAATTCCAATGTAATAAAAAAAGAAGAGGTAGAAAAATCTCAAATTGATTTAAAAAATTTAAATCCACAAGAAATCGAAAAACAATCGGAAGAATTAAAAAATAAGGTTTTACAAGAAGATAAAAATATAGAAAATGCTTTACAAAACAAAAAAACAAAATATATTGAATATAAAGTAAAAGAAGGTGATAATCTTAATCTAATAGCAGCTAAGTTTCGTATCCCTGTAAATCTTGTTTTAAAGGAAAATAATCTACAAGAGAACGAAAAGATTTATCCGGGACAAACGTTAAGAATACCTAATAAACCCGGGATCTTTTATAGAATAAGAAAAGGGGATACCTTAATTTCTATTGCAGAAAGATACCAAGTATCTATTGAAGAACTAAAAGAAACAAACGATGATTTGAATGAATATGATATTGTTGAAATCGGAAAAAAGATATTTTTACCCAATGCTGTTATACCAGAGCCTCCTCCAATATGGTTTTTGCCTATCGCTGGAAAGATCAATTCTTATTATGGATATAGATTACATCCGATTTATGGTTATAGACAATTTCATATGGGGATAGATTTTTCTGCTCATTATGAACCAATAAAAGCTGCACGCGATGGTATTGTCTACTATACTGGTTATATGGGCGGATATGGATTGGTCATTATCTTAAAGCATGATAGTGACTTTAAAACCTTGTATGCCCATTTAAGTAAAGTGAATGTTAAAGTAGGGCAATTGGTAAAGGCTGGTAATGTGATAGGTATCTCTGGTAATTCTGGATTTTCCACTGGACCACATTTACATTTTGAAATTTTGTATAAAGATAAACCCGTAGACCCTTTAAAATACTTTAAAAAACGTTAAAATTCTCTAAAAAAATTTATAAATATCAAATAAAAATCAATTTATCATCTTGATTAAAAGGAGTAATTATATGCCAACGACAAAAAAAACAAAAACTAAAAAATCTTTGAAAAAAAAGTCAGAATTAGAAAACGAAATGTCCTTGATGGAAGATCAAAACATAGAAAATCAAACAGATAGTTCCATAATAGACTTAGAAGAAAATAAAATTGTCGAGGAGCAACAAGAAGAACTAATAGAACAACCACAAGAAGAAAAACGTTATCAATCCTATGAGGAGACGCCACCTCCATTGCATTTATCAAAGTTAACGCTATTACCCATTGAAGAATTAACCCAATTAGCAATTCAAATGGGGGTTGATGATGTAACGGGTAAAAAACAAAACATTATTTATTCTATCATGCAAAAACAATTACAAAGAAATGGAATTGTTTATGCATCGGGTGTTTTAGATAAAAAACCCGAAGGATATGGATTCTTACGAAGCGCTCATTACAGCTATTTACAGGGTCCAGACGACATCTATGTTTCTTCTTCTCAGATTAGAAATTTTAAATTGCAAACTGGCGATACCATAGAAGGACAGGTAAGACCTCCCAATTCTGGTTCGAACGAAAAATACTATGCATTGTTAAGAATCGACAGTGTAAACGGAGAATCTCCCGAAAAAGCAAGAAACAGAATCTTGTTTGATAACTTAACACCTATCTATCCCAACGAAAAATTTAATTTAGAATATAGGCCAGATTTATTAGATACGCGAATTATTGATTTATTTGTTCCGATAGGTAAAGGTCAACGAGGTTTAATTGTTGCACCGCCACGAGTTGGAAAAACAATCTTATTACAACATATAGCTAATGCGATAACGACAAATCATCCAGAAGTATATTTGATTGTTTTGTTGATTGACGAAAGGCCAGAAGAAGTAACCGATATGGCTAGAAATGTAAAAGGCGAAGTGATTAGCTCTACTTTTGACGAAGAAGCAGCACGTCATTGCAATGTTGCAGAAATCGTATTGGAAAAATCAAAACGATTAGTAGAATTTGGTAAAGACGTAGTAATATTGTTAGACTCGATAACCCGTTTAGCGAGAGCATATAACCAAACAACACCAGCATCTGGAAAGATTTTATCTGGTGGTATGGATTCAAATGCATTGCATAAACCAAAAAAATTCTTTGGAGCAGCAAGAAACATAGAAAACGGTGGATCCTTAACAATTATTGCAACTGCTTTGATAGAAACTGGTTCTAAAATGGACGAAGTTATCTTCGAAGAATTTAAAGGAACTGGAAACATGGAAATTCACTTAGATAGAAGGTTAGCAGATAGAAGAATTTTCCCAGCAATTGATCTAAACAAATCTGGAACAAGAAAAGAAGATTTATTACTACCAGAAGATGTTCTTCATCGTGTGTATTTATTAAGAAAGATTCTTAGTCCCTTATCTCTTATCGAAGCGATGGAATTTCTGTTAAGCAAAATAAAAAATACAAAAACAAACGAAGAATTTTTAGCAAGTATGAACACAGCAGCAGCGATGGATCTATAAAATTAAATGATTTTATCGATTTGATTCCAAAATTCATAGGAATCAATTTTTCCTTTTAAAAAATCTGCAATAGCAACACGAACTTGTAATGGAAAAGCGTTCCAGTATTTTTCATACCAATTGGGAGCGCTTTTTTTCAATTCTTCTATTTGAGATTTAGGCATTTTACCTAAGGAATAATCAATAAAGTGTTGAACCATAACTAAGATTAATTCTTTAGGGATAGTATTTGGTTTCTCTTGTGGTACATAATAATCTAATAGTTTTTCTAAATGTTCTTCGCTTATATTGGGTTCTTTTTCTAGGATGAGTTGTGTTACAATTCTTCGAGCCATTGTTTTAACATCAATATTAAAAGAACCAGATATTTGCGATGCCATATCTTTTGCCATTTTCTCAAAATTGATATCTTTTAACGATAATGGTTGATTTTTTTTTCTTTTTTCTAATGCCATTTCTATGCCAACCAGTTCTTCTGGTGTTGCTTTGTTTAATATAAAATCCAAAACGAATTCAAATTCATTTTTTTTGTTCATACTTATATTATCGATTAATAAAAATATATGCAAAATAAACAATTTTTTCAAGAAGTTATAAATTAAATCAATTTTAAAAAAGAATTTTTATGGTTGAACGCAAATAAAATTGCTTTATATTATAAATAAGTTATTTTTTTTGTAATTATTCACACAAAATTATGAGCTTAGATTTAATCAAAAGTCAGATAAACGAATCCATTTTAACTAAACAGGAATTGTTGAATCAATGTTTAGACGAAATAGAAAAATCAGGACAAATTCTCGTAGAAGCACTGAATTCAAACCATAAAATTTTGTTGTGTGGGAATGGTGGTTCAGCAGCAGATGCTCAGCACATCGCAGCAGAGCTGATTATACGTTATAAAAGTTCTAACGAAAGGCGATCTCTACCAGCAATATCTTTGGCAACCGATACAAGTGTTCTAACCGCTTGTGGCAATGATTATGGGTATGATTATGTTTTTTCGAGACAAATCGAAGGCTTAGGAAATGAAGGCGACGTACTAATTGCAATTTCTACATCAGGAAATTCGCCTAATATTGTTAATGCTATTCGTACCGCATACGAAAAAAAATTAAAAATCATTGCATTAACTGGTGCAAATGGCGGAAAAATCCAAAAAGAATTGTCTAATATAGTTGATGTGATTATAAAAGTTCCTTCGAATATAACAGCAAGGATACAAGAATGTCATATTTTATTAGGACATATATTCTGTGAATACATAGAAAAATATATGTTTAAATTTTAACCATTTTGTAATAAAATTTTATAAAAATTTTATATAGTAAGGTTATGACTGAGAAAAAAATTGCGGTAATGGGAATGGATTTAGGTGGAAGCAACTTATTTTCTGTTGTTTATGACTATTCTACAAGAGAAATTCTTTTCGAAGAAAAAATCGATACAGAAGCTAAAAAAGGCTATCAACATGTATTAACAAATATTGCAAACCAAATCGAGAAATTTAAACAAATCGTAGAAAGAATGGGGTACGAGCTTTATTCGATTGGTTTAGGTATACCCGGTATATTGAACCTTCATAAAGGAATTGTAATTATTGCACCTAATTTGGGCTGGAAGAATACTAATATTATAAAAGATTTGGGAATTCCCGAAGAGATAAAATCGCGTATTGTTTTGATGAATGACGTAAATGCGGGAATGTATGGTGAATTAATCCATATGGCAAAATTACCAGAAATTGCTGTTGCATATTTTTGTGGAACTGGTGTGGGTGGCGCAATTGCAATTAACGGTAGAATAATTACAGGTGTTGATGGCTCTGCTGGAGAAGTTGGACACATGGTGATCAAAAAAAATGGAAAGAAATGTTTATGTGGGCGAAAAGGTTGCTTAGAAGCATATATTGGAAAATGGGCACTAAATGCTAAAATACAAAAAGTCCTAGAAAAAAACAATACTTTATTAAACGACATTATTAAATATGATTTAACAAAAACTCCTATTAAATCTGCTTCCTTAAAAAAAGCATACTTACAAGGCGATAAATTTACCAGAAAATTATTAGAAAAATATTATGCTTCTTATCTTGGTGTTGCAATCAGTCAGGTAGTTAATTTTATCAATCCTGATGTAGTTATCTTAGGTGGTGGAATCATGGAAGCATTAGGAGAATTTTTATTACCATACATATATAAATATCTAGAAAGATATTCCATCACAAAGCCTCCTACAATATTTTTAGCACAATTAGGGGATTATGCTGGTCCCATTGGTGCAGCTTATTATTCTTTTCAACATATAAAAAACAATCAAACTTAAAAATTGATTATAAAAAAAATGAGTTGTCAAAAATTATAGTTTTGTTTAAATGTAATTATTAAAATTTTAGAATAATTCTAATTTTAAACTAAATAAAAGGAGCAAAACATGGAAAATAAAAACCAATGTATACAAGTTGGACAAAAGGCACCTGATTTTACAGCCGAAGCTGTGGTAGGAAAACAATTTAAAACTATATCTCTTTCCGATTACAAAGGAAAGTATGTAGTTTTATTTTTTTATCCTTTGGATTTTACGTTTGTTTGTCCCACAGAAATTACTGCTTTTAATGATCTTTACGAAGAATTCCAAAAAGTGGGAGCAGAAGTTCTTGGTGTAAGTGTCGACAGCAAATTCAGTCATTTGGCTTGGGTTAATACTCCAAGAAAAGAAGGTGGATTGGGAGATATTAAATTTCCTTTGGTTTCGGATATAACAAAAGAAATTTCTCGAAAATATAATGTTTTGATAGAAGAAGCTGGTGTATCTTTACGCGGTGTATTCATCATCGACCCTAAGGGAATTTTGAAGGTTTCTATTGTAAACAACAATAACGTAGGAAGAAATGTAAATGAAGTTCTAAGACTTGTAAAAGCAGATAAATTTGTCGAAGAACATCCTGGCGAAGTTTGTCCAGCCAACTGGGACGAAGGCAAAGAAACTATGAAAGCAAACATAGAAGGCGCAAAAGAATATTTTAGAAAACATGCTTAATTTTCCCTAAAAGCAGAGATTATTAAATCTCTGCTTTTGCCGAATTTTCAATTACTTGTTGGTATAATGATTCTAGTTTTTTAGCACATTCGTATATATCATGCCCTCTTGCTATTTCGATGCTGTTTCGCGAAAATTTTTTAAATTTTTCTACGTCATTTAATATTTCGATGGATTTTTTTGCAATGGTATAAAAATCTCCTGGTTCAACCGTATAACCATTGACATCGTTTTGGATCAATTCTGGTAAAGCAAATGAATTCACTCCAACGCATGGCAATCCACAAGCCATCGCTTCGAGAACAACAAGTCCTTGTGTTTCCATTGTAGAGGCTGTTAAAAAGATATCGTAAAGAGGATAAATTTTGGGAAGTTCAGATCGATCAACAAACCCATGAAAGATTACCGAATCATAAATTTCTAAATGCCTTGCTTCTATTTTTAAGGATTTTAACGCTGGTCCATCACCATATATATCCAAAGTTGCTTGGGGAATTTCTTTTTTTATTTCGTGAAATGCTCTTAAAATCACATCACAATTTTTTTCGTAAGAAATCCTACCCACATGAATCAATTTGGGAGGATTGTTGGGTTTTTCTTTGGGTTTTCCTTCGAACATCTGAAAGTCAATACCATTAGAAATTACCGCGATGGGTTTTTTTACCCCTTTTTCTATCAGCTCTTTTTTGATTAGTTCGGTGGGAGAGATAATTACTTCGCATGTTTCGTAAAAGGTATTCGTATATTTCCATAAGAGTGCTTTTCTAATGTTTCCTGTTGCTTTATTTTCGATTTTTTCTAAATTTTTTTTAATCTTTTTTCCAAGAATAAAATAGTCCATTAATTTATCTAAATTCAGCAATCGATACAGCGATAAATACATTTCTTGCTCCGAAATAAGGGTATGATATGTTCCTACCATCGGCACATTATACATTTTCGATGCCAATAATGCATATTGCCCTAACAATCCTGGTGTTTGTAAATGGATGAGTTGTGCACCAAATTCTTTTACTGCTTTCTTGATTTTTTTATGGGAAGGTAGTACTATTTTTACATCTGGATAAGAAGGAAGAGGAGCACTTTTAAAACGATAGACCTGAATGTTTGGGTGTAGTTCCATTTCGATTTGATCATCTTCTTTATATTTTGGGGCACAGATGGTAAATTCATGACCTTTTTCTGCTAGTATATTACAAAATTGATAAATCGAAATTGCAACACCATCTATCTTTGGTAAAAATGTGTCTGTAAAAATTGCTATTTTCATTCTTGTCCTCCTATTTTATCAATGATCTTAATTCTTCGCTTAATGGATGTAAATAGAGAAACGTTGTAATTAACCATAAAATTATATACAAAAAAATGCAGATAATCAAACTATAAAAAGATATACTTAAAATTTTTGAATCGCGAACATCCCAATCTTTTTTTTTGTTTAGAAAACTATCGATGAACTTTTTAAATTTTCCTAATCGTACTAATTCATGAATCATTATAATTAACGATAAAGAGATAATATAATATCTTAAAACGGGAAAAAAAGAAAATATCAGTAAAATATAAGATAAAATTAATAAAAAAATTATATATATTTTTTTTAATGATTGAATTACATTCATAAGCTTAAAACGCCTTTTTGTTCGTAAGGTATAACAAATTGATTAAAATCCACATCTTTAAAGTTAAACTCCAAATTTCCTTTTATGATATAATCAATTTCTTTTTTGTTCATTATTTTTTTAAGAGTATCTGTTAATGGAATTTCGGTTTTGATTTCGAAAACCTGCGTTCTTGATGCTTCTTCTGCTGCGTTTTTTAAGCTTAAAATGTTTTGATCAGCGAGTTTAAATGCTAAATCTTTCCCCGATAAAAGAAAAGGAGAACCACCTTGATTTTCTACGGCTAATTTTATGTTGATGTTAAGCTTTGGTTCGCCCAATACCAAGTCTTGAAATTTTAAGTTTTTTAAAGATACATCAAAAGTTTGAAACGTAATTTTAGGAGCAAATGCTGGAAGCGTTTTTTCTATTTTAAATGGCACAAAAACATTTTTAGGCATTGCGGGAATATTTAATGGAAAATCAACTCCACCAATTAAACTGAGTTTTACTTCTTTTGTAGTAGAAAAATCTTTAATGACTTTTACTAAATCGGCAAATTGAATTTTTAGAAAAATAGGAATGTTTACAGAAGCATTCGAAGCAACTTGAAATTTATCGGATTGGTATTTACTTAAGAGTTGATCGTTTACTTTTACGTCGAATTTTAATTGAGATTCTGGTAATCCAAACTTATAATGGTTTACTAATTCTGAATCAATTTTTAATATAAAACCAGAAAGATTTATATCGTGTAGCCTAACAGAATGGATAATAAATTCCGGATCTTTTTGCATGAATATTTTCTGGAATATCGAACAATTATAGTTAAAAATTATTATAAAAAATAATATAAATATTTTTAATCTTTTTATTGACATGTTAAACCTCCATCGATGATAATATATTGTCCAGTCATGTAGGATGAATAATCAGATGCTAAAAATAGTGCAGCACCTACAATATCTTCTGGTTTTCCCAACCTTTTTAATGGTATGTTTTCGATGATTTTATTTTTTAGTTCTTCTTTTTTCTGCATATTTTCTGTCATATCTGTTTCGATAAATCCAGGACATATTGCATTTACGCGAAAATTAGAATTTGCCCATTCTATTGCTAAGGATTTCGTTAGTTGTAAAACTGCACCTTTTGTCCCACTGTAAATCGAGGCAAGCATAGTTCCTACAAGTCCTAGTACAGAAGCAATGTTTATAATGTTCCCTTGCTTGATCTTATGCTTTTTTTGTAGTTTATAATACGACTGACAAAGGAAAAATACCCCTTCGAAGTTCGTTTCGATTATTTTTCTAACTTCTTCTTCTTTAAACAATGAAGCTGGTGTATTAGAAGAAACCCCTGCATTATTGATTAAACAATCTATTCGTTTTTCTTTATCATAGATCTTTTGTAGAGTGGATTCTGCTTGCTGAAAATTTCTTACATCATAGATAACTGGATGAATATGATCTTTTCTTAATTCTTCTTCTAATTCTGGGTTGCGAATTGTTCCGTAAACAATAGCACCATGTTCTACAAAACCTTTTGCTAATGCTCTTCCTATGCCTCTACTTGCACCTGTAATAAACACTACTTTGTTTTTTAGATCAAACATAAAACAATGTTCGTTGATTTTAAAAATTCGTAAAGTAAAAATTATTTTTATGTTTTTATGTTTTATACGATAATCAATAAAAATAATCTTTTTTTACAAAATCTTATGAAGTCTCCCTATTTACAATTATTAATAGAAAAGGTTCGCTTACCTTTAACAATTCTATTTTTTTCTTTCTTTTTTGGTTCAATTGGATATAAGATTTTATTCCCCGAAAAGAATTGGATCACCATTTTTTATATGACAGCTATCACTCTATCTACGGTGGGATATGGAGATATATTAGGAGTAGAACGATCAGAAGTTGCTGAGCTTTATACGATTTTTTTGATTTTTATTGGTATGGGTGCTGTTCTTTATGCTGTTTCTTCTGTTACTGCATTTATCATCGAAGGAGATTTAAAAAATCTATTGGTAGAACATTCTAAAATTAGGAGGTTAAAAAAAATGAAGAATCATTACATTATTTGTGGTGCTGGACAGACAGGTTTTCAAGTTATTAAAGAATTACACTTTGCAAACGAATTGATAGTTGTTCTAGAAAAAGAAGAGAAAAAGATTCAATTGTTAGAAAAAGAATTTCCAGGCATAATTTGTCTACAAAAAGATGCAACAGAAGAAGAATCTCTATTAGAAGCACAAATTCAAACTGCAAAGGGATTAGTTGCAGTGTTGTCTAACGATAAAGATAATCTTTTTTTGGTAATTACAGCACGTTTTCTTAACCCTAATTTAAAAATCATCTCTCGAGCAATTGATTTATCGATTGAATCTAAATTGATTCGCGCTGGTGCTAATTATGTTGTTAGTCCCAACCATATTGGTGGATTAAGGATTGCGAATGTTTTAATAAGACCACATGCAGTTTCTTTTTTGGACAGGATGTTAAGAGATAAAACGGGAATGTTTCGCGTAGATGAAATTTACGTTGAAGAAGGAAGCTACTTAGATGGAAAAACCTTTAAAGAATCCAATATTCAAAAATATGTAGGGGTATATATTTTCGCTTATTATCCAAAGATGGGAGTGGGGGAATGCATCTATAATCCTTCTTCGGAATTATTGATAAAAGCTGGAAGTGTATTAGTCTTTATCGGAAATCGTGATCAACACGAAAAAATCAAACAAATGGCTCAAAAAGAGTATCGAAATTTAGTAGAAGAAAAAATACAATCCATTTAAAAAAAAACTGACAAATTTTTTTTAAATGTTGTCTAATATAATATGAGATACTTGGGATTAATAATTTTTTTACTGAGCTGGAATTTATTCGCCGATACCATTTACCTTAAAGATGGAAAAGTCATCGAAGGAAAAATTATCAATCAAACTCGAACTAATATTCAAATTCAGTTAGAAGATCAAAAAATTATTACTCTTAATAAAGAGAGAATTGAACGGATTTTTTTCGGACCTACCCAAAATGAAATCGAAGAGCAAAAACGACAAGAAGAATTAAAACGAAAACAACAAGAAGAACAAAAACGTCTTGAACAACAAAAGCGGGAAGAAGAAATAAAACGTAAACAAGAAGAAATAAAGCAACAACAAGAGGCTTTAAGAAAAAAATTACAAGAACCAAAAGTTCAATACAATCATTTTTTTGATATTTCTTTACTAGTTGGACCGAATATCCAAAAACCAGTCATAGGAAGATATTTAAGAAGTCTTTTGGCTACTAGTTCCAAGGTTTCTTTTTTTGATAACAAACCCAATGAAACATCGATTCATTACCCCAAAGATAAATTAAAGGATTCTTACACCTTAAATACTCGACTATCGTATATAAATCCTTATCTAAACTTCGGAATAGATTTTTTTTCTATCGATACTACTTATTATTTTTTTAATTCAACTTATGTAAATTTTAATAATACATTAAATTTATATGTTTATCCAACAGAGGATCATTTTAAACCCTATAAACAATTACAATATAGGGTGTTTGCAGAAATGGATCTATCAAAATATTTAAAACAATTTATAAATACAAATGATAAAATCTATCTTCATATATCATCTTTGGATCAATATTATGTAGCAAATCTTAACAAGAAAATCAGTGTTTTTGCTAATCCTTCGCCTCCTATCGCTACAAACAACACCATTGCTATTTTAAATCATGATTCCAAAATTTCTATTGCGGAAAAAGGTTTTATGATTGGACCTGCATTTCTATGGAATCTAAATCCTTATATGATATCTGCTCGATATACAATTATTAGAGGGAATGCATATTTAAAATACACAAACAATCAAGCTAGCTTATCATTTGTTTTTTTACCAGTCCTTAGCGTTGATCAGATTGAAAGAGATGCAAATTTAAAAGGTTTTGAATTCGCTTTGAGTATAAAAAAAGCAATTTTAAAAAATTTATTCTTGGTAGGTTCTTTAAGAAGTTTGGAAATGGACTATAAGTTTACGAATTTTAATTCCAAAAGCTTTAATAATTTTGTTTTTTCTTACGATGACAAAAAAAGTGCACCATTTTTTTCTGCGTTAGACGAGAAAAAGTTGCATTATTCGATGTTAGATATTCTATTTGGGATTGAATATCGTTTGAATCTTCTTTAAATTGTTGATTTTTTGATTGGAATTTTCCAATTTGCTTTAGAATAATTTTTTTAATAACGATTTTTTGATCCCATGGATTTTTAGTCATAGAATATTATTTATTTCTATTGATTCCAATCAATTGAATTATATTTATCGAAAAAATCAAAAAATTTATTTAAGATTTTAAGAATTACAAGATTTTTCTTTATTTTTTAAAAAATTTCGATTTTCTGCATTTTGTGTCCTAGCCAAGATTTAAAATGTTTTTATGGGGAGGATAAAAATCATAAAAGGGAGACGAAGATGCATAAAATCGTTTTAAAATGTAGAACAATATCGCCTATGTTTATGTATGGTTCGGATAAAACACCAGAATTAAGGCCTTCTGAATTTAAAGGGATGATACGTTATTGGTGGAGATTACTACAACTAGAAAGTGATCATAAAGAATTAAGAAAAAAAGAAGCAGAAATTTTTGGCGGAACCGAAGAAGAAGGAAAAAGTAAAGTACGCATAAAGGTTTATCCACAACCAAAAGAATTTGGAGAAAATCTAAAAGAAGAATTTAAACTTAATTGGAGTTTTAATAAACAAAGTAAAACTTTGGAGGGAAAACATGCAGGCATAGGATATTTGTTATATTCAGTAATTCTAAGAAGAAATGAGAAGACTTATATAAAACCCGATTTTGAATTTTATATAGAAATTACATCAAATGATTCTAATGCATTTCTTAAAGCTACCAATGCTTTGTGGACAGCAATCTATTTAGGTGGATTTGGTACACGTTCTCGACGTGGTGCTGGAAGTATAGAAGTAAAAGAAGTAAAAAGTACGACTTCTCTTTCTCTTGAGGTAGATTTTCAAATTCCCCAAGTAAATTCACATAAAGAAATAAAAGAATATTTAGAAAAAAATATAAAAGAAATCTATAATAAAGATAATAAGAATTTAAGAGAACTTAAATATCCATCATTATATAATGCAAAAATATTGATTCTTGAGCCAAAGAATCAATGGATTGACGCTTTAAACGAAATTGGAATAAATTATTTAAATTATCGTAAAAAATTAAAAAAATACGAAAAAACAATTTTTGGGTTACCATTAATAGGTAATCCATTTAAAATATATGTTGATGTTGATAAGTCCGAAAAAACAACAATCACTCGAATGGCTTCTCCTTTAATTATATCTTTAATTCGTTCAAATAATAAAGTTTATCCTATTATGGTTAAACTATCGGTACCACAAATTATTGCTGGTAAAGAAGTAAAATATAAATATGAAAAATGGCAAAATCAAGGTATTAAATCAATCAACGATTCTATTATAAATCAATTCTTAGAATCTATAAATCTACCAAAAGAGGAGATTACATTATGAATTGGTACGAAATATTTTTGAATAAATTTTTTCATGATCCAATCGATAAGTCTTTTGACATAAAATATCACGAAAATAGAGCCAAAAAATATAGAGAGCTTTTTGGTATATCTTCGGATTTAGAAAAAGAATTCAAATATGCAGATATCATTGCTTCTTGTATGGAAAGAAGTTTAATTCCTAAGGATATAGATAATAAGCAAATTCGACAAGAATTCAACGAAATTCGACATCCATTAAGCGAAGGGAGAATCAATGTAGAAATCGATAAAGAAAAATCAATCCAAGAAATCTCTAAAATACTCGAAAAGATTTCCGAATCTTACAAAAGTTATTCGGAGGACAAAAAATCTTATGCAATTTGGAGAAATTTATTAGAGGATATTTTAAACGAATTAAAAGATACAGAATTACAAAAATATTTTGCCATCATTCCCGCAGATACACGTGTACCAGATCATTCTCTTTGGGAACACTTGAAAATTACCACTGCAACCAATGCAGGCGAAAAACTACAAAACAATTCTCTGTTTTTGTTTAGTCTTGGACCTGTTCAGTCTTTTATTAAACAAGCAAGAAAAACCCAGGATTTTTACATGGGAAGTTTTCTTTTATCTTATTTAACGTTTATCGCGATAGAAGTGGTCATCGAACATTTTGGTCCTACGTCAATTATCTATCCTGATTTATACAAGCAACCTTTGATGGATTGGTACCTAAAAAACAAGATTAAAATCGAGGTAAAAAATTTTGACATTAATTCTATTCAACTACCTACAATACCAAATCGTTTTGTAGCAATTTTAGGTACAACCGACAGTCAAGAAATTATCAATATCGTAAAAGAAATAAAACAAAAAATCAAAAGTCAAATCGAAGAATCCTGTAAGGTAATCTTTCAACAACTAAACATTCAACTCAATGAAGATCAAAATAAAATCAAAGAATTGCAGTTAAAAGATTTTCCTCAGATTTATTGGGTTGCAATTCCATGGCGAATGGGAGAAGAAGATATAAAAATCGAAAACTTAAAAGAATTTTATAAAGAAGATATATTAAAAAAATGGCAAGAATTCTTTGATTTTGCAAAAAAAACAGGCGAACATGAGCCAAATGTAGGATTTTTGTATCAGCTTCTGTATACTGCATTAGAAAAATCGCATGGTGCTATAAAAAATCAACGAATCTTCGAACAAATAAAAGAAGAAGGACGTAAATGCTCCCTTTGTGGAGAAAGAAATGTATTATTCTTTTTGGAAAAATCGAAGGAAAAATTAAAATTTATAAAGTTTAACCCTGACGCGTATTCGTTAAAAATCTCTACACCAAAAAAATATTTTGACGAAGAAGAAGGTCTTTGTGCAATATGCTTTTTAAAAAGAACTTTCGAAGAATATTTGGGAAAAAACGTAAGCAATGTTTTTAAAGATTTTTCTTTCCCTTCAACAGCAGAAGTAGCATCTTCCGATTTTAAAGAAAGATTAATTAAAGAAGCTATTAACTTATGGGATGAATATGTTGGCAGTTTAAGTAAAATAAAATCTCTAAGAGTATTACCATTACCTAAATTATCAAAAATCGCAAAAAGCAACGTAGAAGGTCAATATTTTTACGAAGAAACTCTAAAAGAAAGCAACTTAGAAAAAGATGAAGATTTTTATAAAAATGATATAGATATTCAAGAACTTAAAAAAACGTTAAAGGAAATTTATAAAAAAATTGGAAAACCCAATCCCTATTATGCAATTCTTTATTTGGATGGCGATAACATGGGAAAATGGCTTTCGGGAGAAAATTTACCAGAAATTCAGCATGCTTATCATTCCGATGTTTGGGAAAAAATGCCTCAAAATTTTAAACAAGATTTAATTAAAAAATCACCAAAAAAAATCCTTACTCCAGCGATTCATTCTGCTATCTCTACATCGTTAAGAAATTATACCATAGAATTTGTAAGACCAATTGTAGAAGAAGAACACTTAGGAAAATTAATCTATGCAGGTGGTGATGATGTATTAGCATTTGTTAACCTAAAAGATTTATTTGATGTAATGCAAAAATTGCGATGGGCTTTTTCTGGTCAAATCAAGATCGAAAACAATAAAATTCAATTAGATTTAAACAATACTACGGGTTTTGTCTTAAAAAATCAAGTATACCATCTTACTATGGGAAGTAAGGCTACTTGTTCTATGGGTGTAGTAATCGCTCATTATAAAGAACCATTACAGCTAGTAATTGATAAAGTATTCGAAATGGAAAAAAAAGCCAAAGATTATGGACGAGATAGTTTTGCAATATGCTTAATGAAACATTCTGGCGAAGAACGTGTAGGAATTTCTAGATGGAAAATCGATGGGGAAGAAAACACTTATCTTACAACAGAGTTATTCAGACAACTTAAAGAGAAAATGGATCGCGAACAAGATGAATATATTTCTGATGGATTTATCCAAAAATTTAGAAAAGAATTTTATTATTTAAACATTTCTGATTTGGAAGAAGGATTAGTCAAAACAGAAATCAAACGATTAATATCAAGAGCTTATAATAGTAAGGACAGCAAACTAAAAAAAGAAAAATTTATCAATGATTTTTATAAAAGTATTGAAATAATTTTTGAGGAAACTTTAAAAAGCGAAAAATATAATAAAAATAATTTTACCAATCTATTAGAAATTATAAGCTTTATGAATCGAGGAGAATAAGATGTGGTATAAAATCCAACCTTTTGATACATTATTTTTTCGCGATGGAAAACCTTTTACAATGAAAATAGATACGTGGGCAAAAAATATCTTCCCTCCGAATCCTTCGACAATTTATGGAGCAATACGCAGTTGGTTAATTTTCGAAAAAGGAACATTAGAAGATTTTAAAAAAGGAAAATTTAACGAGGAGTTGGGTAATCCACAAATCAAAGGAACTTTACAAATTAAAGGGCCATTTCTTGCAAAAGAAAATCTATATTTTCCTGCACCATTAGATAGATATACGACAAAAACTAAAAAAGAAAATCATCTTTTTGCAATCGATTTTATAGAAAAACCAACGATTGTAATTTCGGATTATTCATTAAAAAATATGATGATGAATCAAATCGGCGAAAATATAGAAGAAGCAAAAGGATATCTTGATATTTTTTCTCTTAAAGATTATTTAGAAAATAAAACTTATAAAATACAATATAGAGAAAATCATGAATTTTATCTTATAGAGAAAAAGACTGGAATTAAACGAAATAAATCAACTCTTAATGCAGAAGAAGGCTATCTCTATAGAATTCCTATGATTCGACCTAACAAGAAGGTTTATTTTTATGTTGAAGTGGATGGATTAAAAGAATATCCAATTCAAGGAATTGTAAGATTAGGAGGAGAAGGCAAAGTCATCGAAATAGAAAAAATCCAGGGACAACCATTCGATCTTTTAAAAGAAATTCCATTCGAATTACACAATCGACAATTTAAAATTTATCTTGGAACACCAGCGATATTTGAACAAGGTTGGCTTCCTAAATGGATTGATCCAAAAACTTATGAAGGTATTTATAACGATATAAAGTTAAAACTAATTGCCTGTTCCCTTGGAAAATCTATGCAAATTGGTGGCTGGGATTTGGCATCCCAAAAACCTAAGCCTATGTATAGAGCGGTTCCTGCTGGTAGTGTTTATTATTTCGAAGTCTTAGAAAAAACTGATCCAGAAAAGATTTTAACACACTTTCATTTAAAAAATATTTCGGATGTTTACCCAGAAGAAGGTTATGGATTTAGTTTGGTAGGAGTTGTAAAATGAAAAAAATCATCACAACCGTAGGTACTTCCCTTTTTGAAAATTATCAAAAAAAACATATAGATACAGCTTTCGAAAGTGCATACAATTTTTTTAAAAATAATGAAATTTCTGCAAAAGGATTAGATAACCAAGAATTAAGAAAAAAAGGCCTGATAGATAAATTCAACTCCAATTATTTTAAAAATAATCCCGATGCTTCTGCGGAGATCAAAAGTTTGATAAAATTACAAGAAGAGCTTAAAGAAGATTTTGATATATATTTACTACATTCCGATACTGCATTAGGTAGATTAGCAGCAGAGATTATTAAAGATAATATTTCTTTGTACGAAGAGTATGGTTTAAAAATTAGCAGAGTAGATATCCATCCAATAGAAAACCTACAAATACAAAATAGACAAAAATTTATTCAAGGAATGCAGGAATTAATAAATAAAATTTATAAAATATCCCAAAATTATTGGGGTAATGTGGTGATCAATATTACTGGTGGTTATAAAGCAACTATTCCTTATTTAACGATATTAGCACAAGTGAATCAATGTCCTATTTATTATATCTTCGAGAATAAAGATGCTTTAATCCAAATTCCCAATATACCAATAGATATCAACTGGAAACTTTTCGAAGATTATTGGAAATCATTTTCTTTAATAGAGAAATCGAATGTAATCAAAGAGTCGGATTTACCAGAAAAATTTTTAAAAGATTGCAGAGCTTTTTTAGAAAGTGAGGATATAGATAATGAACATTGTTGTGTTTTAAACCCTTTAGGAGAAATCCTTTGGAATAAATACAAAGAAAAATATTTTGTTTTTTATACAACAGACGATATTTATGAAAAAATCAAAAATCATAAAGAAATTCAACGAATTTTTGAATCTAAATTTAGCAACCCACAAAAAAGAGGTAGTAAAACACAAATCAAGAATAATCATTATGTTTATGATGATGGGAACAATCCTTACAGAATATTTTATTTTGAAGAAAAAGATGTAATATATGTTTATGAAGTATTTGCAAATCATGATGATTACAGTAAATATTTGAATGATACCTTGATTGACCAAAAGTTTAAACAAGAATTTATGAATAATTCCAAATGTCTTAAATATCCTAAGGAGGTTCAATAATGTTTAAAAAAGCGAAACTATTTTTTTTGCTTGCAGAAACACCCTTACACCCAGGAAGTGGGGGCGATTCTACGGGAATTGTGGATTTACCGATTCAACGCGAACGGTATACAAATTTTCCTAAAATCGAAGCTTCGAGTTTAAAAGGTTCTCTTCGCGAGGCATTCTCTTTTGCAAACAAAGAAATTCAAATTAACGGCCAAAAAATTAGACCATTAGATAAGGTAAATAAAGAAGAATATCTTTCTTTGGTGTTTGGTCCAGAAGATTCTGATGAATCGTATGCTAGTGCAATATCTTTTTTAGATGCGAGAATTTTACTCTTTCCCGTAAAATCTTTAAAGGGTATTTTTGCATGGGTAACCTGTCCAATGGTGCTTGAGCGATTTATCGAAGATTTAAAATTTATGGAATTTAGTCAAGAAGAATTAATAAATCATGGATTTATGATGGAAAATTTATCAAGTTTAGAAAATACTGTTCCAGAAAGTTCGAATCTTTTAATTAACAACAATGTTGTAATTTTAGAAGAATATACATTTCATGTAAAAGAAAATCCGAATACAAAAAAAATCGCAGAATTTATCGCTCAGAACATCTTTAAAGAAAATGAGCACAGTTTTTGGAAAGAAAAACTCAAAAAAGATTTAATCATCTTATCGGATGATGATTTTGAGCAATTCGTTACAAATTCTACAGAAATTATTACGAGAACAAAAATTGATGATCAAACTGGTACTGTTAAAACTGGAGCATTGTGGACAGAAGAGTATCTACCTAAAGAGACAATTTTTTACTCAATCGCTTTTTCGTCTCCAATAAGGAGTGAAAATAAAGGTCTATTAGCAGGAAACAATAACAATACAGACGAAGAAGCAGAAAAAGTTATGAGCTTCTTCGAAGGTGGTCTACCTAAGGTCATTCAAATTGGTGGAAACCAAACCTTAGGAAAAGGTATAGTACGAATTCAAATCCTACAAAAATAGGAGGATATATGCTCAAAGAAACAAACATTACAAAACTCGAAAAAGGGAGGGCAGAGTTCGCTTATAAATGTGCTGTAGAAGCAAAAGATAAAAATTATAAAAGCGAATATCGTTCTCATGTAAAAAAAATACCCACGATGATTTTATCGAATGGATTAGGACAAACCTTAGCTTTTATTAAATCGAAATCAAAAGAAGGTAATGCTTACGAATTAATCTATAAGCAGCTAACAGATTATATGAAAAGCGAACATACTTCGCGTATTAATATGCCAAATGGCGAAGATGATCTTACAAAATGGGTAATTAATGTGGATTCTAGTACATATCGTTATATTACGCAGGAAATTCTCGCTTTTTTGAATTGGCTTAGACGTTTTGCAGAAGGTCTTATCAAGGAAAAGGAGGATGCTAATGAATGATTCTATAAAAATTCAGAATGAATTTTTTAATAAAACTTTTTTAGAAAATATTAAAAAACTTTATAAATATGAAAAAGGACAGAAAAATGAAGTTATAGAAATTCCAAAAAATCAATTTAAAGAAACAAATTTTTTTTATCTTTATAATAATTTTCCTGTTATAGAAGTAAATTATAAAGTAATGCTTAATGAATCTATTGTCAACTATCAATGGGAGAAAGATTTTTTAACAAATATAAATAAAACAAAACAAAAAATGATGGAATCTCTAAAAGAAAGTGGTTATCTAATAGAACAATTTGACTTAAAATTACAATGGCGTTTGATAGTGGGTTTGGGCGCATCACATCCTCAAGAGACTTCTATGACTTTACATCATATTTTTGGAATTCCTTATATTCCGGGAAGTGCATTAAAAGGTGCTTCGCGTCATTATATGATTTGGAAGTTTGTTGATGAAAACGAAAAAAAACTAAGTTCACTTTTAGATAAATCTAATTTTGTTGAATTATTAGAAGAGCTAAATAAAGCTCTCGAAAAAGAAGAAAATTTAACTATTTCTGTGGGGAACATAAGTTTTAAAGATTTAATTCATATTTTTGGAACACAAAAAAGACAAGGAAAAATCATTTTTTTTGATGCATATCCAATAGAAGAAATCAAACTAAAAATAGATATTATGAATCCCCATTATCCAGATTATTATACAAAAGATAAACCACCAACAGATTGGCAAAATCCCATTCCCATAAAATTTTTAACTGTGGAAGATACAAAATTTCGATTTTATCTTGCTGCAAAAGATAAGGATCAAAATTTATTGAATCATGCTAGAAAAATTTTAAATGAAGCTTTATTGAATTATGGAGTTGGTGCTAAAACATCCTTAGGTTATGGATTATTCGAGGAATCAAAATGAAAGAACTGCATATAATAAACGTCGGAACAAGCATAGTTTCGAATTACAAAAAAGGGGATATTGATATAAACATTAAAAATGCAAAATTGTCAGATAATAAGATTTGGGAATATGTGTTAGAAAATCATAATCTTATGGAAGAGATCTATCAATTTGTTTTAGAAAACCCAAAAGCGTGTTCAGCGGAACTCAATTCTTTTTTAAGAATGGTGGAAGGGAAAAATAACGACATTGAAGTCTATTTTTTAGGAACAAAAACTCCTGTAAACGAAATCTGTATAAGAACATTAGAACGATTTATGAAAGAAAATGGGTATAAAATCTGCATAACAAAAGAGTTTCCAGGCTATTACTTTACTTATTCCGAAAATAAAGCTGACGAATTCAAAAAAGGCATTTCGGATATGTTAGATCATTTATTATTGTTAGCAAACAAGAAAAAAAGCGAAGGCTACAGAGTTTATTTTAATCCAACGGGAGGATTTAAAGCCCATGTAATTGCTTGTGCACTAGCAGGTTTTATGAGTTATAGCGAAGTTTATTATCTTAACGAAGAATTCGATGATTTGATTGTTTTCCCTTATCTTTTTTATATACCTAAAAACAAAGAGATAGAATTATTACAATTGCTAAAAGAAAGAAAAAATATTTCTAAGAAGGAATTAGAATTTCTTTGGGAAAAATATTCTGAGGAAATTGAACGACTAAAACATTATGGTTTGATCGATGAGATTGAAATTGATGATACATATAGAATTCATGTTAACTCTAAAGCATTGATTCTTTTAGAAGAGTTAAGTACACATAAAAAATGATTTTAATTCTGAGATAAAATGTGAAAAATTTTTAAATCATTCAATAAATTTATGTATTTTATGAATCTTTCATGAACATTCTTGGTATAGATTTAGCTGGCTCAGAAAAAAGACCAACTGGAATAGCTTATCTTGATAATCAAAATAAAATAAAAACAAAAATTTTATATTTGAATGAGGAAATTTTATCAATCGCAAGAAGTTTTTCAGAAATTTTTATTGATGCACCGATTTCACTTCCTCACGGTAGAAAATCCTTAGAAGAAAACAATGGAATACATTTTAGAGAATTCGAAATAAAGATTCGAAAACTTGGTATTAAGGTTTTGCCTTCGACACTGGGACCGATGAGGATGTTAACAAAAAGGGCAATGTATTTAAAAGATTTATTCGAAAAACAAAACAAAAAAGTGTATGAGGTTTTTCCAGCTGGTTTTTATCGCATCATGAACACACCCAAAAAGATGGAGGATATCGTCAAATTGTACAATGATTTAGGTTATCAACTCGAAGATAAAATTTATATCCAGGATGAAATAGATGCAATTGCTTGTTTAATTACAGGAATTATGTTCAAACAAAATAAAGCTTTTTTAATCGAAGGCATAGATGGTTCCATTGTCTTACCCAAGAATTTTTGATCTTCAAATTTAAGCATATATTTTGGCTTTATTCGTATTTTTTTTGATAGAAAATTTGCAAAATAGACATATTATT
>FMJZ01015252.1_pt1 | contig 24323 bp, 21 predicted proteins | sample 1987881 | NCBI WGS metagenome assembly FMJZ01 (sample SAMEA4378227, study PRJEB15110) | soil metagenome | biome: soil; feature: Field; material: Soil | place: India | collected 2015-03-11 | depth 0 m
TAGAGCAAACGAAGCATCCCCTGATTTGACTACTGACAGCCCAACACCCATCCCCAGTAGCATATACCCTACCTGTGAAACAGCGTGGAATGCCATAAGGCGTTTAACATCTTTCTGTACAAGCGCTTGCGTTACCCCTACAAACATTGACAACACACCAAATACTATAAATAGAATTCCCAGAGGATGGCCCACGTGTGCGTGGCTTAACCCAAATACAAATGAAATTCTGAATAAACCATACAGGCAGATTAAACTTCCTAATTTTACCATTGCGCTTATTGGTGCAGGAGCTTCCGAATAGGTATCCGGAATCCACATGTGCATGGGGACAACACCCGATTTCATTGCCAGAGGAATGATGAGCAATACAATTGCTATTTTATCCAAAAATGTCCCACGTATAGCTTCTTTGAGATAGTCAATATTGAATGATCCATACTGTGCATACAGAAAAGCAATCCCCAGTAAAAAGAAACTAGTTGCCACTGCACTCACAAACATATATTTATAACCAGCATACGGTGGGTGCCTTCGTTCTGTTCGGAAGGCAACTAGTGCAGCTGACGAAATTGATAGGATTTCAAGAAACACAAAGAATGTAAAAAGGTCATTTGCTACCAGCAATCCCATCATACCTGCTACCATACAGACGAATAATACAGTGAAATAATTTTTCCTTTCATTTTCTTCAATGTATTGAGTTGAAAATAGATAAAAAACAAATACAAGTGTTGTCCCCATGAGAATAAAAAAAAGTGAAAACGGGTCAATTTTCAATCCTATTCGTATGGGAAACGTCAACCCCTGTTCTGTAATCACTTCAGGATTAGATGAACCAACCATATAATAAAATATTTTGCCACTTAAAAAAACATCACCGGCAATAGAATATGATGCTGCCATGATAATAACCAGAGCTATCGCCCCTATAACAGTACGGGCAGTACGGTTAACCATGCCAATCATTGGTATCATGAAAGCTACTATAAGGGGGATAGCTACCAGTAAAACCGGGACATGTTTACTCATACTCTTCAACTCCACGTAATTTCCGTGTATCAAGCGTACCGTTGTTTCTATAGGTGAGAATTGCAACACCCAGCATAAGTGCAGTTGTTGCAAACCCTATAACGATGTTGGTTAATATTAAGGCCTGCGGGGTGGGCAATACCACGGTGATGACAGAATCAAACGGAGCTAATGTGAATATAGGTGCCATGGCATTTTCACGATATCCCAGCGAAATAAAAAACAGGTTGATACCCGAATCAAGTATGTTAAATGCCAGCACAATTTTTATCAGATTCCTCTTGAATAAAAGAGCAATTATCCCAATGGTCAGTAATAAAATGAATGTGATATAAAGTAAAATTGCTGACATATTAGCCTGCCGTTTTGTTATTCCTTACACCTGACGCATGAAATAATGTGACAAGTATAAGGCTTAATCCAAAAAATACTTCAATGCCCACAGCAAGTGAAAGCCATGGTAATATCCCTGCTGAAATCAGATAGCCCTGATTTGGCCCAAATGGTATAATCCTGCCAAAAGCAGCAGGAGTATGCGCAAGAAAATTATATAAAAATGATATCCCAATTCCAGTAAAACCTAACCCAATAAAAATTGTTAATCCTAACGACTCAAAGAATGAAAACACTTTACGTGTCCGTTGCATATGGCGGGTGATTAGAAAACTTATAAGCAGAAGTGCTGTTGCAGAAGCCATGACTGATCCGCCCTGAAAACCACCACCTGGAGAAAGATGTCCGTGTACTACAAGATAAACCCCAAAGCTTAAAATCATAATGTACATGATAAATGCACCAAATGTTATAATACGTGATTCAACTTTTGGAAATTGTCCTGCCGGCGGAACGCCTGATGATACAATGCTTTTACTTTTTAAGAATGTAAAGAACAGCATTGAGATGCTGCTTACCACAATAAATAGCACTGTAGCTTCTCCTAATGTATCAAATCCCCTGTAATCAAAAACTACACTTGCCACAATATTATTTGACTTAGTTTCAACTTGTCCATTGCGTAAAAAGTAGTCATCCATGGTAGTAACACCATCTATGTCAATACCGCAGCAAGGTCTATCCTTTAGCACATCTGGATTACCAACAGCTTGGCCAACAGGATGTAGCTGAAGTATTCCTACAAAAAGAAAACCAAACATTATAACAATTGCCACAACGCTAAAAAGCCTCATTCTTCCCTTCTCCGTGTCATCCTTATTGCAATAACAAAAATACAGGTGGTTAGCGCTGCTCCAATCCCAGCTTCTGCAATAGCAACATCTGGTGCATCCAGAAGAAAATATAGTACGGTAAGCACCAGTGAAAAGACAGAATAGCTTACTATTGCTGCCAGAAGGTCACGGAAATATATTGAAATTAGCGCAGTAATCACCAGTGCTATAGAAATAACCAGAAAAAAATAGTACATCATACCGCACCATCCTCATCAGGAATTCCTTCACTCACTTTCTCCAGTTCTAACTCGTCTGTCGTTTTCATCTGTGATTTATAATCAAATTCATTAATAACAACACTAACAGGTTTTATGCCGGATAATAAAGATGCACGGGCTATTGCATGGGCACTGATTGGATTGGTAAAAATAATAACCAGCAATGCAACAATACTATGAATAATAATTGTAAGGCTTGTGGGATCATAATAGACTATATTTTTAACAACTATCGCCAAAACCACAAAGATACTGCCAAATGTGGTGGTTTTAGTAGCTGCATGCAAGCGGGTATATATATCTGGAAACCGCATAAGCCCTAAAATACTCATCCCGTTTATGAATAACCCAATTGCCAGACACACCAGAATAACTGTATCCATTTACTTCCCCTCATCAATGAGATAACGGGCAATATATAAAGTGCCAATAAACGAAATAATCCCATACACTATGCCAATATCAATGTATAATGCCTTTTTCTGGGCTGCACCCAAAATAATCATAATTACAATAATTAACGTGTTTATTGTATCAAGAGCCACAATTCGTTCAGGAACATTGTGACTAAATGCAATCCGTATAACGATGATGCATACGTATATTATACACAGTAGTGCGGATATAAGGAATATGGAGTTAAAATCATACATGAACTTGCCTGTTTATATAAAAAGCTTTTTTAAGAAATAGTGTAAAAACCCTGCAACATCTTTTGGAACAGCAGTATATTCCTTGCCTTTATCCCAGTATAAACAGTGAATGAATAATTTCCTTTTTTCTGGGTCAACACCTATGGTTAGTGTACCAGGTGAAAGCGTTATTGAATTTGCCAGTAGATATACACCCATCTCATCGTTTATCTCTGGATCAACTTTTACAATAGCAGGCTTAATTTTTCCGGTAATAATTCTATATAGTACTTCTAGATTGGCTATCAAAAGGGCTACAAAAAAAGGTCCAATGAAATACAACACCAATCCCATATAAAAAAAAGGATTAAGTAATTTTCCGGTAATTTTTATTGGTATAAGCCAGTACGTTACAGTGGCCAGTATGATACTTATTGCTATGCCAAAAATTAATTCCTCATACGACCAGAAAAGAATATCATTTCCTGAGCCTATTGTTAATACCAAGTACGAATAGGCAGCTACCAGTGTATAAAACACAATAGCCGAAATTTTATTTTTGCTTTCAGATTTCATCTATGACTCTGGTTATAATCTTTCAGGAATTTACATCACCTTTTATAATAATACAAGCGTTTTTTAAAAATAATTTCAGTATGATTTATTCATTATACCCACAACCATCATAAGGGCTTACTTTTTCTTCAGGGGCAAGTTCAATCCCTTCATAATATGGGAATTCCCTGCACATCCGTGGTCTGATTTCGTAAATGCTGCATATCCCAAGACCATCAGTGCTGCGAGTAAAATGTTTACATGAATAATGGTAAGGTAAATCCTCTTTAAGGTTTTCATATTTAAACATCAGCATTGGATAAATAAGGTATATTTCTGAAAATTTTGGGTCAACTGAAGGGAGGGTGCGCCAGTATTCATACGCTTTTTTCAGCATATCAGGCGATTCGGCAAGCCTTACATCATTACAACATGTTCCACACCGTTTGCATTCCATACAATGGATAAACCTTTTTATGTACTATATGCTATAATAAAAAAAACTTGCATAATTTGCGCTTTCCATACGATATAATACAATAATAGCATATTTAATTTTTATTGCAATTTATTGTACATTTTTAACGATTGACTAGAATTCTAAAAACGTAAAGCAACATTAAAGGAATTATGAAGGTAAAGTTAAAAATAATAAAGAGTGAAATTGAGCGACAGCTCAAAGAAAAATATTATCTTAAAAAAAAGCAATTTGCCAAGAAATGGGACAAATTCCTTGAACATGGCCATGAAAAAATGACCATAATGTTCATCCCGCATAATGAACAGAAAATTTTTAATTTCCAGATATCCCGTTTTACCATACTTTTTTTCAGTTCTTTAATGTTGATAGTAATAGTAACATCAGCCTATGCCATAATAAAAAACGCTGCAGTTAAGAGAGAAGAAGAACGATTAATGTCAAATTACAAAGATATTCGCTCACAACTCATTCGATTTGAACAATTGACAAATGAACTTGAAAAAGAGTTAGAAGATATAAAGCCAGATATAGAAGATTTATACGAACTAGCTACCAACAATAACAATACACAATCAATATGGGAATCATCCATGATTCCGATTGAAGACCCATCAATGCGACAATACTCTGCAATATTGCCTTCTGAAGTAAAAACATTGCGTGCGTTGCAGAAGGATTTAATCTGCACCACAAATACTGTGAAAACAATAAAGAATTTCATTGATGTTCGCAATAAGGTCATTTACGACACCCCATCAATAATACCTAATCCTGGTCACATTACTTCACTGTTTGGATGGAGGCGTTCACCTTTTGGATTTGGGAGAGACTTCCACTCTGGCATCGACATAGCAGCACCTCAGGGTACTGAAATTCGTGCAACAGCTCCGGGTGTAGTGGTATCATCATCATGGGGTGGTGGTTACGGCTACATGGTCAGGATTAAACACAAATATGGCTATGAAACAATATATGGACACTGTTCCAGGATAATAGTATTTCCAGGACAGAATATCCAGAAAGGGCAGGTGATTGCCTATGTTGGTCAGACCGGTTCAGCAACAGGCAGCCACTGTCACTATGAAATACGGTTAGGAGGGGTGCCAATTAATCCTTACCCTTATATGAGTAAGATGTGGTAATAGTATTATTTCCCAGTGCCATATATGCTTTTTATTATAACACATGAAATCACTATCCACTATCATCGTTATTGGTGTACTGCTGACATCAGCAACTGCTATCGTTATTTCTCAGCAATTATCTCCTTCATTCCGCCAGCTAATTGATGAATATATTACTACACACAAAGTAAAAGAGGAAAAAACTGACACTCCCACAGCTGCTTTACAAGCTTCTGAAGACCATTCACAATCACCTTTTGAATATAATCCGGGAGACTGGACAAAATATATCATAGAGCCCCATTACAAATATACTATCCCTGGCTCTGAAACCTTAATGGAAGAAGAGCCCTATGATATTCTTTCTTATGGCTCATTGAACCTTAACCTGAGATATGGAAAATCATTTTTCACCAGTAACAAATATAAGCGCTTTGATGAAGACAAGCCCACATCTACATTAATTCTATCCGGATTTACGCCTGAGCAGACTATGCAGCTTCATATTGAAGGCAAAGCCGGAAAACGCCTCACTCTATACATTGACCATGACAGCCAGCAGCGCACCAATACCTATATTATGCAATACAGGGCAGTGGAAGATGATGAAGTACTGCGCGAGATCAACGCCGGTGATATAACTATAAAAGTGAACAATTCAAAATATGCGGTATATGATGACACCACATCCAAAGGCATGGGAATAGATTTTACTATAAAAAAAGACAACTTGCAGTTAAAAGCATTTGGATCTGTGGCAAAAGGCGTAAGTGAAATAGAACGCTTCAAAGGCAATTATTCAAGTGCAAGCATTACTCTGCAGGAATACCAGTATACTAAAGCCACCTACTATCAGCTGGAGCCATTTAAACGCTATGATAATCTGGACACACCACCTTCTAATTACTCTACAACAATTGCTTGGACATCGTCACCTGCTAATCCATCTACGTATACTCCATATCCGGTTACTATTGATAGCTTTGGTTTTGAACTGTATGTTGATGAAGCAATCACACAAAATAAAGCTGGATTGCTGGAACTTCATAAATGGGATGACACTTCAATTATTCTGGGATATTTCAGAAGATTGCAACTGGGCTCTGATTACACTATAAACTTTTCCACAGGTACTATCGCCCTTTTAAAAGCTTTTAAACCGCAGGCAAAGATTTTTGCGGTATATACGCATAATGGTGGCAGTACACAGAGTTCTGACCCTTCTGCGGTAACTACTCATCCGCAATTCCCCGGTAAAATATGTGTATTTATAAAATGTGGCCCCTCAATTCATGAAGATGCAAATTATAACAGATCTCTTGACCCTGGTGAAGATGTAAACAATGATGGTGTATTAAATTTAGACATTTACGAAATCCGTGGAATATATAATACCGGATTACAAAACATACGCGCCGAAGATGTCAAAATATCTTTCTTCAATAACCTTTTCCCTATGTCAAAATCTGATATACAGCAATTAGGCAATTTTTTTGTTGATTACAATTCAGGAACAATTACCTTCAAGTTGCGTGAGCCCTTTAAACCGCTTTTGCCTGCACAATCACGGAATATCATCTACACTGAATCACAAAACCAGCAGGCGTATGTAGTGTCCCAATACAGGGTAGCCATTGCAGGCTATAGCCAGTCACGCGGTTTTCAGCTAAAACATGTCAATATTATCCCCGACACGGTACGTGTAAAAATTAATGGCACCCAGATTTCCGAAAGCCTGTACAGCGTTGACCCTACATCCGGTTTTTTCCAGTTCACCAATCCCGGTAATCCTGTCATAACACCTGAAACCGATATTGAAATCAGCTATCAGTACCTCCCCTTTGAAGGGCAGGCGCAGCAGTTTATTGGTGGCATGCGTGCAGATTATGCCCTCAATAAAAACATTAACATAGGCAGTACAATCCTGTACACCACACAGGGCATGGCATCAACAATACCACTTTTAGGCAACGAACCAACACAATCGACTGTTATTGAGGCCGATAGTTCAATTGAGTTACACCCTCATGACATATCAGCGTTTGCCTCAAAAATTGTACAGTCCGAGATTTCAGCGCCAATAATGTTCAAAGGCTATGCAGAGTACGCAAAAAGCTATCACAGCATCAACACATTTGGCAAAGGACTTATTGATGATTTTGAATCCATCTATTCAGGACTCACGCTTTCAATGTCCGAAAAAGACTGGATACTGGGCTCATTGCCTGATGGCTTTACACAAGATACACGTGCACGAATTTATTATAAATTCTACCGCGATATTAATAATCCCGAAACACTCTATGGATTAAACTTTACCCCTATTGACATACCCTATTCAAAAAAGCCTGGCCCTTACAATGTTGCCACAGGACACATCCCTGAATCAATACAGACCGAACAATCTCAACGGTCACTGGGATTTAATTTTGATTTTTCATCTGGCAGTTATATTTCCATTGTTACCCGTACACTATCGCCCAAACCCATTGATCTTTCCAATTTAGCATACGTTGAGATATGGTATCGCAGCACCGGTGGCACCGGCACCGTGGAAATGTACCTTGATATTGGTTCTATAAACGAAGACAGTGACGGTGATGGTATTCTTGACAGTGAAGATACTAACCGCAATGGATTTCTTGATTATGATACTAACAGAAACATATCTGAAGATACTGGTTATACATTTAACAATCCCTTTTCAACCATCGTAGGTTCAGGACCAGGCGTGTCTTCTACCACTATTGGTGATGGAGTACTCAATACCGAAGACTTAAACGACAACGGCATGCTTGATACTTCTGAACAGTACCTCCGTATACCTGGTCTTTCATTACCTCTCTCAGTAAATCTGGCAGATACCTCATGGAAAAGCATCCGTATTTATGTAAACAAAAACAACCCGTCACATTATACTCAAAACCCATCTGCATTTAATGATATACTGAAAAAAATATATTCTGTCCGTTTATTATTACACAACACTACATTTAACACCGGTACCATTCTTATCGATACCATACGCTTTGTCACCATGCACTGGCAGGTTGATAGCATTGATGGGATAAGTGGCAGTGACACAGATAAAGTCAAACTAACCCTGATTGATTCATACAATGATTCAGAATATGCACAGGAGTCATTTGCACGCAGTAAAAGCGATGTGTATACAAATCTTTATGGCGATAAATCCAAAAAAGAACTCGCTCAGACTATGGAATCCGCTTTAAAAGTAACATATAGTACCATTAATTCAGCTACCATCAAACGAAAATTTCACAAACCCATGGATATGCGCTTTTACCGTAATATTCACTGCTGGATTAACATGCGCTCGTTTACACCAGGTGATGTGTTGATATTCCGCGTATATTCTTCAGACAATGATTACCTTGAATATTCGTACAATCCACAGTTTTTACACACGTGGGAAGACCTTGTAGTTTCATTACAGTGCCAGCATACCAATGTTCATTTTATAAAAAAAGAAGGGAATCCTGATCTTAAACGCATAATAGCTATCACCGTTTCGGTTCAAAATACAAATACAACTGGTGAATTTTGGCTCAACGATATCTATGCCACTGACCCCATGACACTTGAAGATACTGCTTCCTGGTATGAAGGGACTATAAAAATTACAAAACCGCTTGCTCGCACTGAAGCGGGAACTCCTGTGTTATCTGACATTAGCCTGTCATTTTTAAAAAAACAACACGGAAATAATTTTTATACGATAGGGCAGCCATACAATGATATTTCTGAAGACTATAGTCAGGCAACATTGACCTGTGCAGTGCTTCCGTACTGGCACACGTCATTAGATTTTGTTCAGGAACAATCTAGGACCGATAGTCTTAATGAACAGGTTATACCCACAAAACGGGGAACAACCAATATACAGCAATTCCACTTTTCGTCAACTCTGTCGCCACCAGATACAACTATTCCACAGCTTAATGTACTATATAATTATGAAAACTTCTCCAACAGGCAGGCGTATTATCAGGATGTAAATACATTTGACTATGATACCAGCAAAATAACACATCAGGCAACTTTTGGTTTGCAGCAATCATTACATAATGTAGCAGGCGGAGATTTGTCATACAGGTTGCTTCTTGATACATCATTCAAAGAAGACATATTCAAGGAATATAGCCAGTCACTGGCATCAGGATTCAGTACACAAAAAAAACAGCGACAATCATGTTTACTTACTATTAGTTACCAGTTTCCCCATTTTTATATTTCTCCTGGGTTGCAGCTGTTATCAGAAGAATTCCTCACCTACTCAGGAACAGTAACTGAAATTAATCCGGTTTTGTCCCAGGAGTTAAGTTCAGGGTATCATGTTCCCTTTCTGTATAACGACAGCATCAAGTTTATTGAGCGCCTGAAAAAATGTTCTCTTGTATTGGGGATGCAGCGCTATAAATTCTTAAATCCTACTATAAAATATGAATTTTCATACTTTGAAAATCAGTTTAAAGATTTACAACCATTTGATTCCTGGTTATACTTTGGTTTCAACCGTACCCGCTCCACTCAAGGTTTTTTATCGAGTACACTTTCACTGCCCATTAATCTACAATCATTCTTTCCCAGTATAAAAAGCTGCTCAATACAATATACACGAGCCAGCACACTAAACGAGATAAACGTCCCCTATGAAGGTGAATCAATAAACTTCTATGAAGAAAAATTTGGTGCAGCCCGATATTTCAATTCATGTGCAAGCCCGGTATACAATTTACTACAATATCCTCCATGGTATTTTTTCAAAGGCAGGTCAAACTACGCTACAGGCCGTGATTTTGTAAGCCATACATTATCGTCTCAGCCAAACGTTAATAGTGCACAATTTTCAGACTACAACAACTATTTCAGGCTTTTAGATAATGCTTCATTTGCAATTAGCTGTGAACTATCTCCATTTATAGTATTTGCCAATAGTAGCATACATGCTGTATCTGATCGTAATGGCGTTAACACACCAGCCCAACAGGTAGTTACTTATACAATAGTTTCATCAGTATCCTGTGATTTGATGAAGATATTTTCTTCTGGTTTTTTCAGGCCTAACAGGCCTGATCTCCCCTATCACTCAGCAACAGTATTATTAGAATATCAGTTTAATAAATATTTACGTATTACATCTAATATTGTAACAGATGAGCATACACCTGCTATTGGTACAACATTCAAATGGGATAGATCCAGTATTGCAGCAAAATTTGGAATAAGCTACCGTACTCAAAAATGGCATGATTTTATCCCATTAGATGAGAATGAGCGATCAGCAAAGGATGATATCTATTTTTACAATATGCTGGTACAGTCACCCTATACTAATGTTGATAAAGGATATACATTTTCCACAATTTACGAAACAGATGTCCCATTCATGTATGATTTTTTTAGCAGCTGGTATACATTAACAGCGCTGCCAATATTTAGATTAGAATATCTCATGACACTTAACAGATATAACTATACCTATTATACTTCTCCAGAACCCTACGACCTTTACAGCATATCATCCAGCCTGACACTCAATGTACATAAAAATGTACAGGGACAATGTATTGCACGTGGCATTCTGGAACGTTATAGGAACAGAGAAACAAATGACGTTAACCGTGAGATTGTATCATACGAATTAGGTTTTCAATTCAGACTGTTATTTTAAAAAATATTCATACAAATCAGAAACCAAATAGTTGTTTCAGCATATTTTTTATCTTTTTGAATTTACCCTGCAACGCAATCGAAAAACTTCTATCTCTCTGGTTTTGCAATATAGTATTGGTTGTCATTTCAACTAGCTCCCACAATTTCTTCTGATCAGGGCAATGCACAAAATAATCAATATGAACCTGAAATGCCCCTTTGTATTTGCGCCCACCTCCATCAGGTGTTATATTTTTTATAAGTTCATTTAAATCAAAATCTTCATTTTTTGTCCTGAATGAAGCATCAATATCTAATTTAGTGCGGTTATTGTGATAGATTGCTCCATACACCACCACAAGTTCAACATCATTGTTCTGTAATAGATAATCAGCAATTATGGCAATAGTATCGCGATACTTCTCTTCAACAAATCCAACACCGGTAATTAGCCAATCTTTATAATTTACAGCGTTATTCATCGCCTTCTGCAACAGACTCATTGCATAGGGAGTTAACGGAGTATTTTCTATTCTTTCGATTAATTCCATTCTACAAAAAGGTGTAATATACTCCAGTGCCATTCTGTCATATTCGCCCACATGACGGAATCCATCAGAATCTGTCTTAATACCCAGATACAACGCTGTTGCCAGATTTGAAATTTCGTCAGATGTGAACACTGATATATTTTTCATGATCAAAGCACAGAGCGTGCTTGTTGAAGATACTTCATCAGTCAATATTCTAAAACGTGCTGGGATATCATGTTTGGCTGGTGTATGATGATCTAAATGTAGTATACACGGAGTGGCAGAAAAATTAGCCTCCAAGATAGCTGTCTGGTAATCACATACAATATACCCCGAATATCGTTTTATATTGATTTCGCGTATGCTCTCAACAATATCCAGTGGGATTTTAAATACTGAAATAAATTCTCTATTGGATGGCAGGGAAGGGGGCATGAAACCAAAAATAGACGCTTTAACATGAACTATCGTACACAATTTCCAGAAAAAATATGATGAAGCTATGGCATCAGGATCAGGTGAACCTTTTATAATAATTGCCACATTTTCCTGTTCCTGTAATAGCGATAGAATCTCCTTAGCTGCTGCATCAAAATTAATATTCATCATGTTAACGATAAAATACAAGGGATAAAAACATTAATCAATTCTAAAAATTATAATACTGATATCTTCCTTCACTGCAGTATTGCTTGTATATGTATCAATGTCAGCAGAAATACGCCGTATTAAAAGAGCAGGGCTTTCACTATTATGGAGTCGTATCAGATCCTTTATTCTTCCAATAGAATAGGGCTGTCCCATCTGATTTACAGCACCAGTGATCCCATTAGAATAAATACATCCAATACATGGTCCCTTTACTATATATTCCTTTGATTCATAGATAAACTCTTTCTCAATTCCTATTGGAATGCCTTTGGTATCAAGTTCTATAAAACTGTCATTAGTAATTTCATACATAATCAGTGGATTAAAAGCTGCATTAATATATTTTAACGATAACGCTTCTGAATTAAAAGTAAAACAAAATGATGTTGCATATCGTTCAGTAAATTTTGATGTACATACTACCCAGTTTAATAGTTGCAGTATTTTTTCTGGTGTATCATACGTGGGTGATAATGATTCAAAAGCCGCATAAAGCTCCAGTGCCAGCACCGCAGCATCCACTCCACTATAGGAGCAATCGGAAATTAAAAATGCAAGTGCGTTTTTATGTAAAACCTTAGCATTAAAGAATTCTCCTCCTAAATTAGAATTATTCATAAAAAAAGAACTTATTCGTATATGGTCTATTGAGGGCATCTGCCGGGGTATAATTGAATTTTTTATAGCACTCACTACTAAATTATCATGTTCCCCAATCTGTTTTGCTTTTACTTCTTCAATCTGAAGCGAGTTGACTAAAGCACTATTAAACTTTACACGATACAATTCCATAAACTCAATTTCATTAAATGTGTAAGGCCTCCCTTCCCTGTGTGGTCCTATAAAAAGAATGCCTATAAGCTTCTCTGACTGATCAAAACATGGAAGAATAACATCAACGGAACTGATCTTAACCAGTACCAGCACATCATCAAATGGCTTTACTGTTTCATCAGTATAGAATAATGATTGGTGTATGGTTGTTTTAACCATCTGACACAACTGAACCAATGAATCATCAGCAGATACCCTTTTTACCTGAGGTGGTTGTCCCATAGTATGGCTTAGAATATATGCTTTTTCAGATTCATTATACATTAAAAATGAAGCAGATGTTACATTGAATAAATATTCCAGTGAATCCACTGTGGTGGCAAAGAACCTGTCCCAGTATGTAGGATCCCCTTCAAATTCTTCAACCTGTGACAATGACTGTATAAAATCATTGAAACGTTTTTCTAATTGGGTATATTCTCTTTTAATTAATTTTTCTAAGTAGGGCTGTATTACTCTGGTAAACAGTACCAAATATATGAAATTTAAAAATGCAACAGCAACTGCAGGGATCTGCCCTCCCACCAAAAAATAACGGTAACTATTAACAAGAATCCAGTATGTTGGAATTACTGTGAATAGCAATACAATGCCATAATACCCAATTTTAAAATAAAACTCCTTAAAGTTAAGATACCGCTCATCAGAGATAGCATGGTTATTAATATATAACAACAGCAACGCTGCAGAGGAAATTCCTAAACTGTGATATTCATAACGTTTGAAAACATATGGCATAATAATAAAAGATACAAGTATTATAAGTGCACCAACATGGTTTCCCATGAACACATAAAACAATTGATACCTGAACGAAGCATTCTCCAGACGACGTACCTTATAAAATAATGTTAAAAAAGTCCCCAGTATATAGAAAACAAAAACAACCAGGTACAGCATCACCAGGTGCCCATACACAAACTGAATGTGTATATTAACAAATGAAGCTGAAAGGATGATACCATCGGATGCCACTGTAACTAAAAAAGTGATTATACCGGGAATTGCTGAAATTATAATAACAAATAGAGGACTCTTTTTTTCCCAGCGCGGGAATATCTGTGTATAATGAAAGAATGACTGATTAATAATTATAATCAATCCAAAATACACGCGCGTTAAGAGTGTCACATCAATATTCGGGATAAAAAAAGGAACCAGTAAACAGGATACCATCCCTGCTGTAAGCAACGCAATTAATGAAAACAACCTGTTTACCGCATAAGAAAAACGCTTCAGTACATTAATAAGTACAACATATAACGCATACACAACAGTGAAAAAACACACAAGGACAATACTATATTTCAAAGCAAAACCTTCCGATATCTATGATTTTTAGGTGTACAAATCACAAAACAAGCTACTTCTACAATAGATATCGATAAATTTCAAGCTAAATAATACACATCTCCATGCTTTATTGATATGCAATAGTATTCATTAACTTTTGCTTTATTTTTTGATTCACAGCAGCAAGCTTTCTTTTAATGTAATAATATGAAACTCCTTGCTCAGCAGCCAACTGTACATATTTCTTTTTATGAAAATATTTATCAAATATCAGATTCTGATCATGATGATCAAGTTCCTGAATTACATCATATAGTGTATTTACTACCATGCCGTCTATTACAGTTTCTTCGATATTGTTATTTTGTAAATCAATCACAGTATCTATAGCAATCATACTATCATGATTGCTCTCTTTGCATTTTTTTTGCCGTATATTTTCTTTGCGCAGCCGTGAAATACAGCAATTCCGTGTTGCCTTCCCAATATAGTTTTTTGTTTTTAATGAGTGTGGATCACCACAAAAACCAGCATTGAGTAGTTTCAGGAAAACATCATGAAAAATATCTTCACTATCATCTTTATCTGTACAAAACTTTGCAATGATACTTTTTACATAGCTACCATACAGTACATAACATTGTGCAATACAATCATTACTTTTACGACTCATACATATCCTCCAGAGTATTCCATAATTTTTTTGATTATCATTGCATTAATACTATGTATTTTCTTCTCAATTTATGATATATCTGAAATTGAGAAAAATTTTTGATATATTTAAAGTTACATTCTATACAACAGGACGGGAAGTATGCATAAGCCACCATTAAACATCCAGACTACAACGTTGTGGAATTACCCTTCACAGCATTATGGTACTACACAACAGGGCGATCAGAACTACCCTGGTGCTACACCATCATACATCATTTGGAATCTACTTATGCGCTATACAAAAAAAGGAGACCTGGTTGTTGATCCTATGTGTGGCAGTGGAACCACCATTGATGTATGCAAAGACATCGGAAGAAAATGCTTAGGATACGATATACACCCCTACCGAAAAGACATTATCAAAGCAGATGCACGAAAATTGCCTCTTGAAAATAATAAAGCTGATTTTGTCTTTATTGACCCTCCCTACGGCGATAACATCACTTACTCAGATGAAAAGGACTGTATTGGAAAACTTAAAGCAACAGAGACAGAATACTTCAATGCCATGGAAAGGGTTATAAAAGAAATTCACAGAATCTTAAAATCTAAATGCTACATGGGATTATACGTATGCGATTATTATAATAAAAAAGACGGTTTTATCCCCATTGGTTTCAGGTTGTTTTCACTGTTAACAAAATACTTTTCTTCTGTTGATATAATAACGGTTGTCCGCCACAACAAGACATTGCAGATGGGGAATTATCACAAAGCAGCACTGGAAGGCAATTTTTTCCTGCGGGGATTCAACTATCTCTTCATTATGTATAAGGAGTGAAATTTCACCTAACAGATTTTACATTTCCATGGATATCGCATATTGCAAAACTCTCAGGCAATCTTACAGAAAATTGAAAATTCTCATGCCACTTACATTTACTATCGCGATAATACCATACCTTTTGGCTACACGCTTTTTTATAATACTCGCTATGTATCTTCATTTCATCTTCATCAATTGTAGGATCTTTCATCCTGTTTATAAAACGGCACCACTTCCAAAATGCTGCAATATCTTCACGTGTAAAACCCTCCCCAAATGAATACAGCGCACTGCCTCTACATAACCGTCTGTCTTCTGGCAATCCCATGTTTTCAAAAAGTGGTACTCCAGGGAGCATGTACAGCGGTGAAAATCCTATTATAACAGGTAGCCCGGCTAAAAAAAGTATATCGTACACACATGACTCAACGGTAGCACCAGGTAATCCTGCAATAACATACACTACAACCTTAACCTTCCCTGCACTTTTCAATGCAATGCTTTTAATTATCTCTTTCAATTCCGGGCGATTATGATACCCAACAACCGTCTCATCTGAAGAAACAAGTGAAAGGTTAAATTCCACAAACCCAGCATCCAGTGCATCATTCAGCACTGAAAAAAGATTAGAAGCAGTTACCCCATTCATACATAAAAAGCGCATCCCTTTTTTATGGTAGTATTTCATAAGCGATAGTAACTGTAAAGCAAAACCCTTGTGGAATAAAAAATTGTCATCCTCAAAATTGACTATTTCTACACCGTGTGCATACAGATATTCCAATTCCTTTTGTATTGAATCAATGGTGCGCTGATAGTAGCGATAGCGACAGTGTATGGAACAAAAGGCACAATGATGCGCACATCCTTTACTGCACATGACATTTGCTATTCGTTTGCCGTAATATGTATACCAGCTATCACGGTGGGGGAAATTATGTATGAAAAATTTATTTGTGGATGAATTTTCAGTTGCAATGAGTTTTGGCAGATGTGGGCTTCTGACATTCGATCTGTATATCTCCTCTAAGAGCGTGGGCAATACCATTTCGCCATCTCCACTCACATAAAAATCAGCCACGCCTTTTTCCATGACACTTTTTTCCGCCCAAACAGCCCATCCTCCTACAATAACTATCGCCCTTGTTTCTTCTTTAATCCTTTTTGCAAGCAATTCTACATCATGGTGATATGCGGTAAACAGCGATGTAATGCACACCACATCGTAACAATTTTTTTTAATATAGGAGATTATCGTCTCAAATGAATAGCCAAACCGTTTAAATCCGTAAAAAAGGCTAAACCATGATGTATCTTTAGTGTATATATGATTCAAATAGTGAAAAATTTCAGGTGTTGGGATTAATTTCGATGTGCCTTTGCAACGTGCGTCAAATATATCAACCGAAAGCCAATCATACCCAGATAGCGCTTCTTTGATATAAAGAAGACCTAATGGTTCAGAACGATGAAAACTATAATAAAAGTCAAATATCGGAGGGGATACCAGAAGTACTTTAAGCTGCATACCATTAAGGCTTTATCCTTGTTCCGCGGAACAGTATGGTTGTTCGCCCTATCTGAATTTCATCCCAATCTGACAGAGGTTTGGGGCGCAACAATTTTTTGTTGTTTAAAAACGTGCCGTTATCACTTGCACAGTCAAAAAGATAGTACGAGCTTCCTACTTTTTTTATTTTTGCATGTTTCAGCGAAACTGCCTCATCATTAATGACTATTGTATTCTCTTTATCCCGTCCAATGGTGACTTCATCCCATATAAGGGGAAATTTTTTCCCTGTCTCAGGACCACTTTTTTCAACCAGCCATGCATTGGTATAACTGTATTCAGGAGATGTTGCCAACAGCAACGTGTCTGCCTCTTTTTTGGTCTTTTCATCCTTTTGATATAGCTCAGAATAATATCGCTGAACTGGCTTAGGTATTCTTTGCATGCTTGCCAGCTCAACAATCTGTTTCCATTTATTTATGAGTACCAGAATTACAATTACCAGGGCAACAATCAAAAGCACAACAATCCCCGCCAGCACCACAAATGGCAGATCGGTATTAATTGCATACGTTTTCTGTGTCATTGAGTACCTGGCATGTGCAATGTCATTATCCTGATTTTCTCTGTGTTTAAATTGCACCTCGATGGAATGAATAGCATTATCATTCTTTGTAGTCTTGAATATAATCTCAAACGGGATTGTATCAAGCATAGCAGGGGTCTTTAGCAAATCAATGATAGCGTTTTCAATCCCTGCACTTGCAACAAAGAGCTTGCCTTTAGTAATCTTACTTAGCCTGTTCACTGCAGCAGCTTTGGAACACTTTTCGGGAACAATGGTATATATGGGTATTGTATGCTCTCGGGCATTATTAACCACATCATCAGGCAATATAAAACTGCCTTCATCTTTTCCATCGGTAAGTAGCAGTATTGATTTTTTCCCCTTTTTGTGTGCTAATTCCTCTGTGGCTGTAAACAGGCAATTGTACAGCTTAGTGCGTTTGCCATGTTGCTGTAATGATTCAATTGTTTCACTATAATAGGATTTATTCTCTGAAAATGAACCTAATGTTACAACTTCATCATTGAATTTATACAGAATAAATTTGTTGTGTGCCGGGCTTTTTTTAATTATAGTTGAGGCTATTTTTTTAAGTTTCAAAAAATTTTTCTTTGATATACTTTTGCTTGAATCTACACAAACAGCAATATAACTATCTGCTACTTGAGTTTTTAACTCAAAATTCTTAACTGTTGTGCCATCTTCAAGAACAGTGAAATTTTCTTTTTCAACTGCACTAATATCTGCACTTTCTGGTTTGTTGATAACACCTTTTATACTAATCTCTGGAAATGAACTCACATCGATACTGTCAATTGAAACAATTGGCCTTGCACTCACAATAACAGGCAGAATGCTACACACTGCAAAGACAGCTAAAACAACAGTAACCTTTAGTTTTCTATTCATCATTTTTTATCATTAGTACATTATTTACTAACAAAACACGTTATTATAACTAGCTTTATGATAATCACTGCACTAGTTTTACTATCGGTAAGAATGAATTGCGAATGCAATCAAATTTTACTCATGAGCACAGTCTTTAACCTGTCCCTGTAAAAGCTTCACAGCGTGAGGAAGTGCATCCCCAATAACCTCTAAATTCTCCACAACAGCTTTGGGGCTGCCCGGTAAATTAATAATAATTGACGAGCCTCTGATCCCCGCTATAGCACGTGACAGCATTGCATGTTTTGTGATTCTAAGCGATGCCTGCCGCATAGCTTCTGCAAAACCAGGTGCATGACGTTCAATCACATCTAATGTTGCTTCAGGCGTAACATCACGAGGAGCAAATCCTGTACCACCTGTTGTCAATATACAATTTATATTCTTTTCACACAGTTCGCGCAAGGCACGTGCAATTATCTCCCGTTCATCAGGAACAATCACATATTCTACTACGTTATACCCTCTGCCCTGAGCCCACTGCTCTATAGCTTTTCCTGAGAGATCCTCACGCTCTTTTCTGTACGACCTGTCACTTACCACAACTATCGCTATAGTAATCATACTACCCCTCTATTTCTATACTTTTTACTGTAAGTTCTCTCCCAGAAACAATAGTCACATTGGGAGATGTACACTGTGGGCAGCTGAACTTCCAGTCATTCTTATTGAAGGTGAATGTATTCCCGCAATCATCACATTGCAGCGAAGCCTTCACCATTTCTACAACCAGTTCTGCTTTTTCGGCTATGGTGTCTTTACTTACAAAATCAAAATAAGTCTGCATCCATTCCGGAATATAGTCTGATAACTCACCAATCAGTAGATGGATTTTGGTAACCTTCCTGGCACCATTTTGTGATGCATGCTGAACCACAATATCAAGGACATTGGACATGATGGATAATTCGTGCATTGTTTCCTCACAAACGCTAATCGTTTTTTAACAAACTATCGATATGTAATTATGAGCACATCTTTTTTTAGTCTTTTATAACCGATAGTTACTATGAAAAAAAAATTTGAATCCTATATTACTCATAACATTCATTATATCGATTACTGCATTGAGCAACTAAAAAAAGATTTGCCTGCTTTTCAGAGCATAAGTGATGGTATTCAACAAATAATTGAATATCTTCTTTTTCGAAAAGAACCGCCAGCATCTCTCTCTCGTCATGGGCACACTGCGTGTCATGATCTTGCTAAACTAATAGATCAATGGGACATAATAAAACACGGTGATATAGCAGGATACATTTACCAGCAATTAAAAGATACGTACGATAAAAAAAGGAAGGGGCAATACTTTACACCATCTGCAATCGTGCAGTATATGGTAGAACATGCACTGCAACACCACAACAATCCTTTCACCATTAAAATTCTTGATCCTGCGTGCGGTTCAGGCCAGTTTTTGATTTACATCTACAAGTTTCTGTTAGCATTGTACACTCAATTAGGAGTTCCTCACAAAGAAGCTGCATATTCTATCTGCCATAATGCGCTATTTGGATATGATATCGATCCTGTAGCGTGCATGATTGCACAGTGGAATATACAGAGAATATCAGGAACTAAAACTAATATATACCATAAAGACATGCTCGCATCTGGCAATCTGTTTACACAGGAATTCCACCCAGCAGTATTTGATGTGATTATTGGGAATCCTCCCTGGGGAGCACATTTTACTCCAGAGCAAAAGCAATATTTGAAACAGCATTACATTTCAGCATCAAGTGGAATTAATAGCTTTACATTATTTATTGAGCAATCACTTGCACTTTTGCACGAACATGGAATCTTATCATTTCTCATCCCTGAAGCATATCTCAATATAAAAGCGCACCAGAGTTCCAGGCGACATGTGCTTTCAAATACTGCGATCAAAGAGATAGTACAATGGGGGGATTGTTTTAAGGGGGTTTATGCACCTGCAATATCATTAACACTACAGAAAGAGCCATGCGAACAGCAACGCAGAAAAAATATTGTTCATATAAAACATGCACAATCCCTACCAACTATCGCCCACATGATACCCCAACATATGTATTGTACATCGCATGAACATATTTTTTTGGTAAATTATTCACGTAAGGCTGTAGCATTGTTAGAACACATACATTCACTCTCCTATACTACATTGAAAGACAGAGTAAGATTTTTTCTTGGCATCGTTACAGGAAACAATGGATATCATATTACAAATATTAAAAATGAAGACCATCCGGACCCCATCATTATTGGGAAAGATGTGGAAAAATTCCGCATAAACTTTAGCGGGCATTATTTCAAATACAATGTGGCCACATTGCAACAGGTTGCTGAACAACAATGTTACTTAACCTGTAATAAGGTGATATATAAATTTATTGGGAAAAAATTAACATTTGCTGTAGATCCGCACGGATATTATACGCTCAACAATGTTAACGGTTTTATACCTTTAAGCTCAGAATTAGATCCTGACATCCTTGTAGCACTACTGAACTCACGCCTTCTGCAGTACATCTATGAAACTCAATTTTTTACCATAAAAGTGCTTCGTGGAAATCTTGAAAAATTGCCAATAAAAATAATTAATTCATCAAATAAAAAGCTTTTACAAAAGTTATCTCTGACTCTCAGGAACGAAACCAGTGAAGATAAACGAAAAATATTAATGGATTCAATTGATGATATCATTTTTCATGAATACAATATCAACGATTCGCTTGCACATTATATTTATGAAACTACTAGCGCTGTTATTTCCATTGCATAATTATTTTAAATGAACACCACTTTTGAAAATTATTATCCCATCAATGATATCATCATTCTTTTCGTCAATAAATGCGATTCCCTTTGTAGGATATACAAGTATTATTCCATCAGATCCATGAATTATCTGCATTCCATCGTTGCCGTAATGAAATACTATTGCCATTATACCTCTGGATAGTGGTATGCCATCAATAAGCACACCCCCTGAACCCCATGCTACAATGAATGATACTTTTTCTTTATAAAAGCCAATAATTACCGAGGGAGAATTGTACGTAAAAAGGTAATTGAATGGGAGGTGTAGTGTAGAATTTATTTTCAGTACATCGTTAAAAAAATCATGCATAACATTTTGTGTTTTTTCAAAAGGTTTGCCTTTTATTAATAACACTTCATCTTCAGGCATGTCAATCACTATAGACGATGCCCCAATTCCTGGAACAACAAACGTCTCATCTTTCACTACCATACCAGGAAGCTCCCTATAACTGATTTGCGCATTGCTTTTTACCTGAGTTAAAGTCAATATACATACAATCACAAACATTAATTGGCCAATTGCCTTATCTATTGGCATATAGATCCCTCAATTTCTCAACTTCCCTTTTTACCACAGCGTGTTTTCTCGGATATTTCTGTGGTGTTGGTCCATCCTTTATAAAAAGCAAGCCTTCATGGATTCCTTTTTTTAATGCTTCCTCCCTGGTTGCGATATGACCACCTAGAACATGGGAATGTGTATCTAAATCTTTTAAAAGTTGTACAGTTTCATCGTGCTGGGTATGATATTTCGTTTTATCAGGCTTCATGCCATGTTTTTTCAGTATAGTATTGGTAACGTTTATTGATTCTCTACCCTCACAATATGAAGAATAAACCATAGTAGCGTAGTATATATACATCCATCCCCCCACTTTGACAAAAGGCAATCCATATTCCAGTGCCATTAGCGGATGTGCAAAAGCCCGTGACACTGCAAAATCAAAGGAATCCCTGTATGCCTTTTGGTAAGCTAGCTCCTCTGCCCTGCCTTGAATTAGTGTAACACGCGCAGAAATTCCCAGCACATCTATTGCCTTTTCAAGAAATTTAATTTTTTTGTTATTTGCATCAATCAGTACAGCTTTCATGTTTTCGCCATAAAACAGTAGTAACGGGATACCCGGGATCCCTGCTCCCGAACCTATATCCACAAATAATGTTCCACGTGGAACATCTATATTCTTTAATGGCTCTATGCTCTCAATGACAAGCTCACTATAGATTGATTCAATATCTTTTAAGCCAGTAATATTTATTGATTGATTATATTCATATATCAGATGCGTATACGCGTCCAGCTTTTCTTGTATTTCCTTTGCTATAGTGATTATATCGTTATTAGCCATACTACCTCATTAAATCAGGAATGGTCATTACATGTAATTATACATCATATATTCATAAGATCCAAATTGCAACAACAAGTTGAGGGCTCAATTGTATTCATGCACACTCAAAGAAGCCAATGTAATCATGCAGTGTAACTCATTACTAATCGTATTATGAATAAAAAGATTAATGCTCTTATGACTTATTTTGATATCATTTCTCCAGCCATTTCTAAATTGATTCGGCATCTATTATTTTTTTTGATACACCCAATAAATCCGCTAAACATATTACATTTAACCTTTAAACTCACTCCAAACTCTTGTATTGTTATACTCATCAATCATTGTATTAAAGATTGGGATTTGATGCTATCAGAAAAAGTGGTAGTTGAGTAAAATTCACTTATATGTAACCATACATATCGCTCTTGATACAATTCTCTTACATGACGCAACTAAAACACACAGGTGAGTGCTTCATAATGATACCTTAACGCCCTTTTGAAAGTCGATTTCTACGGGGGTGTGAACTATTGTCATCACGTTAATACGGTTCGACAATAGCTATGAGTAAACTTTTTAAATAAGGAGTTATTTTTAAAGCACCATTCCGATTATACTATTGCATTCAGGCATTCTTATAGTATTGCTACTTTAGCATCTATGTTTTAATAATTATCAATGCGACATAATGTTCCACATGGAACATTGAAACGTTGGCAATTCATTGTATCCAATTGTCTATTTACTTTGTTTTTTCCTGTTTAATGACTCTATATGAACAATTACTATTGATATATCAGAAGGATCTACACCTGAAATACGTAATGCCTGCCCTATGGTTTCAGGCTTTATTTTTTTTAATTTTTCCCGTGCTTCATTCTTAAGCCCTATAATTTCATCATAGTTAATATTTTCTGGTATCTTTCTGTTTTCCATCTGTTCAAGTTTTTTTACTCGTTCAAGGTCTTTTTTGATATAACCTTCATATTTTATGTTCATCTCAACAATCTTTGCTTCCTGTTCATCCATTCTAAGGTTACTATCGCTTAGTACAATAACCGGTAGCAGATCATCAATGCCAATTTCAGGTCTTCGTAGAAGTTTTCCAGCAGGCACATGGATTCGTTCCTCTAGTTCCATTTCTTTATTTTTCAGGATTTCCTGGATTTTTTCATCGATCACTATCGAAAAAGAGTTAATTCTATCCGTGAGTTTCTGGATTCTTTTATACTTTTCCACTGTCTTTTCATATAATTCCTTATCTATCAGCCCTATTTTATACCCATAGTGCATTAACCGTTCATCAGCATTATCCTGCCTAAGTAGCAGCCTGTATTCTGCACGTGAGGTAAACATCCTGTATGGTTCATCTGCCCCTTTGGTAACAAGATCATCAATGAGT
>FMJZ01099885.1_pt1 | contig 24299 bp, 21 predicted proteins | sample 1987881 | NCBI WGS metagenome assembly FMJZ01 (sample SAMEA4378227, study PRJEB15110) | soil metagenome | biome: soil; feature: Field; material: Soil | place: India | collected 2015-03-11 | depth 0 m
ACAACCATTTTGGCCGTGAGAATAATAGTAATCAAACCATCGCAACCTTCTTTGAGCTCCCATTAGTATGTCGGCCGTCTTCAGGCTAAGTCTAGCAGCTGCGAGGATTAATCCATTGACTATGGTCATAAACATTATAGTGTCACTAATCTATCGGAACCGGAACATTGATTTGCGCATGTGCCTCTTTAGGTATTACCCATGTGCACGGAGACTTAGACACAACGGGCTAAATGTAAAATGGTTTACCCAGATTTTGCTTTGGTGCAGGAAATTTTGATAAGCTGTGTGGTGTGCGTGAAGAGGCAAAGGAGGTAGCAAATGAAACTGGTGACCTTTGAGATTTCTACGCCCGTAGGGCCAACTCTGAGCATCGGCGCGATAGTGCAGGACAAAATAATAGACCTCAACCTGGGCTATACCTGCTATCTGGCCGAAAGGAAAGGCAGCTACTTAGCCTATGAGCTGGCTTCAGTCATCGTGCCCCCTGATATGATTGCCTTTTTGCGCTGTGGCCAGGAGGCCATGGAGGCAGCTAGAGTCGCAATTGACTACGTGGTTAAAAAGCAGGCAAAAGGTGCTACAGTTGGGCCGATGGGTGAGAAGGTAGTCTATGAGATTAAAGAGGTCAAGCTCAAAGCGCCGGTGCCCCGACCTAATTCTCTTCGGGACTATCTCGCTTTCGAAGGGCATGCTAGTTTTTCCGGCAGGAGACCTCTTGATAAAGGCTGGTACGAGATACCGGTATGTTACAAGGGTAATCCAGATACAGTTATTGGCCCCGAGGAAGTCATTCCCTGGCCTGCCTACACGGATTTGCTGGACTATGAGCTGGAATACGGCATCTATATTGGCAAAGAAGGCAGGAACATACCGCGTGAAAAGGCGGAGGAATATATAGCTGGCTATACAATTTTCAATGACATAAGCGCCCGTGATATTCAGCTTCAGGAGATGCTGGCCGGGGGCTTGGGTCCGGTGAAGGGCAAGGATTTTTGCAGCATTATGGGACCATGTTTGGTGACAGCCGATGAGATAGACCCCAGAAATATGCGCATGATTGCCCGTGTTAATGGTGAAATCTGGTCGGAAAGCAACAGTGGCACGGCTTACTGGACCTGGCCGCAAATCATTGAGTTTGCTTCAATGGAAGAAACACTGTATCCAGGCGATTTCTTGGGCTCAGGGACGGTAGAGGGTGGCTGTGGTGTTGAGCTAAACCGCTGGATTCAGCCTGGCGACCTAATTGAGCTCGAGGTGGAGGGCATCGGTATACTTAGAAACCGAGTTGGAGAAAAGCCACCCAAGCGGACTTTCGTTAGGTAAGCATAATTTTTCCGGAGCAGATTTTTGAGGTCTGTACGTCATTTTGATAGCTAGATTGCTGGCAACAGACTAGATTCAGTATACTCTACACGCTGCCTGGTGTTTTGAAGGTGTCATATATGGTTGTCAGAGAGACTGCCTGTCTGGTCTACAAAAAGCCTACCAAAAAGCCACCATGTCAGATTGCCTGTCCGGTAGGGATAGACATACCACGTCATCTTCGTTTTATAAGCAGCGGTCAATTAGCTGAGGCGCTGGCGGTTGTTATGGAAAAACTTCCTTTTCCTTCGGTTTGTGGCCGAGTTTGCCCCGCGCCTTGCGAGTTGAAGTGCCGCCTCAATGAGTTTGATGGCCCGGTGCCGATAAGGGCGCTTAAGCGCTATGTAACGGAGAAAACATCGCTTTTGTCTGGTCAGAAAGTGTCTAGCGTAACTGGTAAAAGAGTTGCGATTATTGGCTCGGGGCCAGCGGGACTAACTGCGGCATATTATTTAAGGAAACTGGGACATATGGTTACTGTTTTTGAAGCGCTTGAGCAGCCTGGAGGGATGATGCGCTTCGGTATCCCTGATTACCGCCTGCCTAAAGATGTGCTGGATAGTGAGATCGAGGCTATTAAAGCTGTTGGAGTGGACATAAAAACAAACTACAGGGTCAGTAAAATTGATGAACTGCGTGGTCAAGGATATGATGCCGTTTTGGTGGCCACCGGCGCGCATAAGCCAATTGAGCTTGGGATTCAAGGGGAAGAGAGTCCTGGCGTAATCGATGGCTTATCTCTGCTGAAAGATATAAATCTGGGCAAAAAGGTTGAACTGGGAAACCGAGTAGCAGTGATAGGCGGTGGCAATGTCGCTGTGGACGTTGCCCGGGTTGCTCAGCGTATGGGTGCTAAAGAGGTTCGCATATTTTACCGTCGGTCACGCCAGGAGATGCCCGCTTATACAGAAGGTGTTGACGAGGCGTTGCGCGAAGGGGTACAAATTGAGTTTTTAGTTGCCCCGACTAGGTTAACCAGGACTAGCGGTGTGATTACCATGGAATGCGTCCGATTAAAACTGGGTGAGATTGATGATAGCGGCAGGAGGCGGCCTGAGGCAATACCCGGGACTGAATTCGCTGTAGATGTTGATACGGTGATTACTGCCATCGGGCAGATACCATATATTCCAGAAGCTTTTGGACTGAAGGTAACCAGGGAAGGAACGGTATCGGTTTCGGACACACTGGAGACGAACAAAGCCGGAGTTTTTGCTGGTGGAGATGTTGTTACCGGGCAGGCTTCAGTCATTGAAGCTATCGCTGCAGGTAGAAAAGCGGCTAGCTCAATTGATAAATATCTGGGAGGTACCGGCGAAATTGATGAGGCACTGGCATTGTCGGAAGAGGAGATAATGCCACTTAAGCCACCAGCGCCTGTCGGTGAGCGGGCATTATTGCCATCACTACCTCTTGGCGAGCGGCTGGGTGGCTTTGCTGAAGTGGAGTTGAACCTAGATGAGCGGGTAGCTACGGAGCAATCCTTACGCTGTTTAAGGTGTGACCTGCTTGTTGTTTGCGATGTTTCAAAATGTTCCGGATGTATGACCTGTATGCTGCGCTGCTCTTTGAGGGATACGGGAGTGTTTAATCTGGCAAACTCTAAGATTCAGGTGAGGAGACTGGTTGGTAGCGCCAATGAATTTGAGGTGATCTTCACCGACGAATGTGATGCCTGTGGCATATGCGTTAGGTATTGTCCCTATGGGGCTTTGACCCGAGAGAGGGCGGGGAAGGAGGTGTAGTGTGGGTCTTCCAGGTTATGCGGGTAATATCCTCTATGTCGACCTGACCAGCGGCCGTGTAAGGAAAGAGCCGCTTGATGCTGAGATGGTCAGAAATTACATTGGCGGTGCTGGTATAAACAACAGGCTAGCTTACGACCTGATACCCCCTGATGCTGATCCACTTTCGCCACAGAATGCCATAATTATCGGCACCGGTCCATTTAACGGCACCATCATACCGGGTTCATCGCAAGTGATGATTGTATACAAATCACCTCTAAACAATGCTTTTCCTCACAGCAACGGCGGTGGCTGTTTCAGTCATTTCCTTAAATCATCGGGTTACGACCATCTGGTAATTACCGGAAGGTCAGAAAAGCCGGTGTATCTTAAAATAAATGATGAAGATGTGGAGATATGCGATGCCAGTAATCTCTGGGGTAAGGATGTTTTTGAATCCACAGATGAGTTGAGGCGGAAGTATGAACCGTGTAGTATCATACCAATCGGTCAGGCGGGGGAGAATTTGGTTAATATCTCGGTGACGCAGATTGATAAGGGAGGCACAGTTGGGTCTGGTGGACTTCCGGCTGTGATGGGCTCAAAAAAGCTGAAAGCTATAGTTGCCGTCCGGGGGACAAAGGGAATAACGGTAGCTGATCCGAAGAGACTGCAGAAGCTTGTTGATGAAATACTAGTTAGGGTCAGGGAGTATCACCTGCGGGATGAGATGATGAAAGGCGGCGCTATGACCATGACCTCAGGTTGGGTGCCAGAGGGGATGCTGGCTAGACATTCCACCGTGCTCCTGCCCTATCCCCCAAATATAAAGGAGATACAGGCTGAGATTTACAAGCTGCATAAGAAAAGCCGAAAGAAAATTGCCTGTGTTACCTGCCCTATGTCAGATAAAGACCGTCTGGATCTCCCTGAGCGTGGGATCATGACATATGATACCGCAGTATTTGCTGTAGGGGCAATAATGACTGCCTCACCCGCATTCGGACACCGGGCTGATAGTTCTGCATTAGATATGTACGCTGATGCCTTGCGTTTTTTTGATATGGCGAACCGCTACGGCATTGACAGGGTTTATGGTCTTGAAGGGCTTGTTGACTTTGTGGTCACCCTGTATGAGGATGGTGTTATCACCAAAGAGGACACCGGTGGCATGGACTTGGATAGAGGCTTTGATACACTGCTCCAGTTAACCAAAATGACTGCATTCCGCGAGGGCATCGGTGATATATTGGCCGATGGTGTAATCCGTGCTGCGCGGAGGATAGGAAGAGGTGCGGAAAAGTGTGTTCAGAATGTAATAAAAGGGCAGTTCGTGTTCGCCGACCCTAGGTTAACCGGGCTGGGGCCAATGCAATTCGAGATGATGGTGTATCCGGGACGGTCGTTGGGGGTGGCTGGGGCTATGGGCGCACCCTCATATAGCCCTGGCTGGCCGATGAAGGAACTTTTGAAACAGGCCGTTCGCTGCGGAGTGCCAGAGGAGGCGATTAAGCGTATTTTCACCGAGAATTCATTCAATGTTGGACGGCTGGCGAAGCACGGTGAGGACTTCTTCAACCTGTTTAATATGCTTGGGCAATGCCACAGGCTTTATATCTCCAGATTCTACAGTATGGATATTTTGGCTGAATTATATTCAGCTGTTACCGGAATTGAGAGGACACCAAGCGAACTGAAACTAGCCAGCGAGCGCGTCTGGAATTTGTGGAAGCTGCTCAACTATAGAGCTGGTTTTGACCGCAAAGATGATGAACCACCTGAAGTGTGGTTCCAGCCCCTAAAGGCTGTGGACAAGGAATACATATTGAAGGATTATTTCGGCGCTACTGCATTAACCAGACAAGATGTAGACCGACTTCTGAACGACTACTATGATGAGCATGGCTGGGACGCAAAAACCAGCTGCCCCACAGACAGAAAGCTCAAAGAATTGAAACTTTTGGGCACTGTGTAGTGCAGGGGCTTTGGCCTTAGGACTAAATAAGGCGACCTTTGGAGGTCGCCTTATTTAGTAAAGGCCAAAACTGCGCAACTGTTATGATTAGGAAAGGGAGCAAGGTTACTTCTGGCCGAAAAGGGTATAGAAGCCTTTGCCAACTTTTCTGCCCAGGTACCCTATCTCAACCATCCTTTTCAGTAATGGTGTTGGCTTGTATCTTTCCCAGCCAGTCTGCTGGTATATTCCCTCGAGCAGGTCAACTGCAACGTCAACACCTACGAGGTCACATAGCTCAAATGGTCCCATAGGCCAATTGAAGGACAATCTGCAGATTTTATCTATGTCCTCCATGGTAGCCAGACCTTCCTCCAGCAGTTTGGCACCCTCATTCATTACCAGGGGTATTATCCTGTTAGTTACAAAACCAGGTGAGTCTTTGACCACCACTGGCTCTTTGCCTATAGCCTTAGCGAACTCAAAGCTTATCTTCAAAGTTTCTTCGGAGGTGAGCAGAGACTTGACTATCTCAATACCCCTCATCATGGGCACAGGGCTGAAGAAGTGCATACCTATAACCTTGTCTGGACGCTTGGTAGCTGATCCCAGTAAACCTATAGGTATGCCAGAGGTGTTAGAGGCTAATATAGTGTCCTTTGGACATATTTCCTCAAGCTGCTGGAATACTGGCAGTTTAACCTCCGCCCGTTCAAAGACCGCCTCAATGACGTAATCAGCGTCTTTGGCTGCCTCTTTCAGGTCAGTTGACGTGCGAATATTTGCCAAAGCTTTATCCATATCTGCCTGGTTAATTTTGGCTTTTTCTACGAATTTACCCAGGCTGGCCTTTATTGACGCCATTCCCTTGTCAATGAATTCTTGCTTTATGTCGACCATTGTTGTTTGATAGCCTGCCTGGGCTACCACTTGCGTTATTCCATTGCCCATTGTTCCCGAACCGACGACACATACCTTTCTTATGACCATCTGTTACCTCCAAAAATTTTGGTCTAATTTTATCACAAAGTCCTGGCCCTTGTAGGAAACATGCATATACCTCAAAGGGTTCAGGTCGTCGGATGGAATTACACTTGCTGTTAGGGTGCCATCGTTTGTCCCAAATTGTTACGCTGGTGCTATAATACAGCACCATTTTAAGGGAGGCGCATCATGAAGACCGGAAAGGAATATCTCGAAAGCATAAGGCAGATGAAGTTCACGCTCTATGTTGATGGTACCAGAATAAGTAATGCACTGGAGCACCCCTCAGTCAGAGCAGCGGCAAATGCCGTGGCTGCTACTTACGATTTAGCACACGAAAAAGAATTGCAAGATAGAATAATCACCAGGTCCCATTTGACAGGCGAAGCTATATCTCTGTTTCAGCACGTTCCCCAAAGCATTGACGACCTGGTAGCTAAAGTGAGCATTACTCGCTATTGCAATCGGAGATTAGGTATGTGCTCTTTCAGATGCATCCAAAATGCCTATGCTCCTATACTATATGTTACCCACAAGATAGACAGCAAACACGGAACTCACTATCACCACAATTTTACAGAATGGTTGAAATATGTGCAGAAGAATGACCTTCTGGCCTGTCCGGCCATAACTGACCCTAAAGGTAACCGTCGGGTGCCTGCGCATGAGCAACCCGACCCCGATATGTATTTGAGGGTGGTGGAAAAACGTAAGGATGGGGTTTTACTACGTGGAGCAAAGTTGCATCAGACCGGTGCGGTATTATCCCATGAAAAACTTGTGTTGCCCAGTACTACTCACCGGAAGGGTGATGAGGCTTATGCAGTAGTTTGTGCTGTGCCCGGGAATGCTAAAGGTATTATTCACGTTTCAGTTCGGCATGCACAGGACGACCGCAGAAGAGAAGGTGTGGAGATAGATTTAGGAAATATCAAGTACGGGGTTCATGAGTGCATAGCCATCTTCGATGATGTATTTGTCCCCTGGGAGCGGGTGTTTATGTGTGGTGAGGCGGAATATTGTGATGAGATAGTTGGTCTTTTCGGCGCTTCTCACCGGCCGACGACGGGGGGATGCAAAGCTGGCTGGGCTGATGTTTTGATTGCAGCGGTGCAGATTATGGCACAATATAACGGCTTGGATCAGGTGGCACATGTGAAGGACAAAATTGCAGACATGATAGCCATATCTGAAACTATGTATTCATGTGGCATAGCTGCTGCGGTCAGAGGGTTTGAACTACCCCACGGTGGATACATCTCTGACCTGGTGCTGGCTAACAACACCAAGTATTATGCGTCAAAGGCAGTTTTCGATCTTATCCGGCTGGCAGAGGACATTACCGGCGGCATCTTAGCTTGCTGCCCCAGCGAGAAAGAAATGAAAAACCCGGAAATTGCACCTTACTTGGAGAGGTTTCTCAAGGGAGTCCACGAGGTTCCTGCGGAGCACAGGGTTCGTATTGTAAGGCTGATTGAGAACATCTCCTGGGGTCTGGGCTCAATTTTACATTCCGCCACCCACGGAGGTGGTTCTGGTCAGGCATGCAAGATGATGCTGTATGAGTTTTCCAAATCGCAGCCACATAGGGAGATGGCCGTTAGATCGGCCAAAGCGTTAGCCGGCATACCTGAATAAGTCAATTCTACATCATATGATGGGAGAACTGCCTTAGTATGCACTGGCTCTGATAAATCAGCATTATCTCCTATACCAATCAGGTGTTGCTTTTGGCTGAAGAGGGGCCGTGTTCTCCAGGCTTATGCGTAGGAAAGGGATTTGGGCTGTTCCTAGGTATAAATTGGCAAAATAAATGCCCGCTAAGGAGAATAGAACAGGCTCCTGTGTATCGGGAGCCTGTTCTATTCGTGGTTTTGGCAGTTTAGCTCGTCAGGATCTTCAGCGCTTCCTCTCTGTAAGCTTCCATAAGATATGGTATGCCAGTTACCTTGGCACATTCCTCTGTCAGTGACATGAGCTCGTTACGGGTGATTGCAGGTAGGCTGAAGCACCTGGCACCAGCCATCAATTGTTGCAATCCCACTCTTACCTTTTCGACATAGGAATAAATGCCGATTGCTCCAAGTGGAATATTCTTTATCTCGTCGGCGCCTACAATGTCTTTGACATCTTCATAGCAAACAAATATTTCCTCGGGGGTCGAGCCGAACTGAGCTACGGTGTTTGGCAGCTTACCTTCCTTTAGCCACTCGCCGATATTTTTACCGACCATACCAGGAATCATTAGAGCCCGGCCCATGCACACCGCCTTGGTAAAAGGTGCTCCTAAAGCAAGTGCCTTAAATACGCCATCTTCGCTACTGAAGCCGCCAGCAAAAGCCATATCAGGTGGGCGTTTTCCTCGGTCAGCCAGTATCTTAGCGAACTGGTAAGCTGCAGCATGCAGGTAGAGGCTCGGTATACCCCATTCCACCATCATGCGCCATGGGCTCATGCCCGTACCGCCTGAGGCGCCGTCAATGGTAAGCAGGTCGATTTTGGCATCTGAGCCCCACTTAATAGCCATAGCTAGCTCCCGGAGGCTATAGGCACCGGTTTTTAATGTGATCCGTTTGAACCCCAGGCCTCGTAACCGTTTTACCTCAGCGTGGAAACTTTCTTCGGAAATGAAACCGAGTCGGCTATGGCGTTCAAATTCCTTCAGCGCGCCTTCCTTGAAGGCTGCTTGATTGATAGGATTTGACGGGTCGGGGGTGATAATATAGCCACGCCTCTGGAGCTCAAGTGCCCGTTCCAGACTATTGACCTTGATCTCTCCACCGATGCATTTAGCACCCTGCCCCCATTTCAGTTCAATAGTCTCAATTCCGTGCTTTTTGATGATATATTCCGCTACGCCCAGGCGTGTGTCTTCGACATTCATTTGGACCAATATTTCACCATAGCCCCGATGATAGCGACGATAGATCTCAATTCGGCGGTCCATATCCGGCGCTGAAATAACTTTACCCTTCGTATCGCGCTCAAGCCGCGGGTCGATGCCACAGACATTTTCGCCGCAGACCAGGGTAATACCGCTGATGGCAGCACCGACAGCGAAATGGTCCCAATTCTTTCGGGCTATCTCGGTGGAGCCTAGAGCGCCGGTGAAAATGGGAACTCGCATTTTAACCTTGATATCCCAGCCATATTCTGTCTCTGTATTGACTGCGGGAAATGTAGCTGTGTCCGGGTCACCAACAACGCCCGCGGGTAGTCCTCTAGCACCAAAGGCATATCCTTGTATATTAAGGTGAGAGTAATCGACCGGATAATCTTTATCGCCACCGGCGGTGATTTCACCGAAGGGGCCAGGATATATGAGTTCTCGGCTGCGGAAGCTGGCTTTAAATACTTCACAGTTCCCCGTGCATCCATCGAGGCAGCGGGAGCACAGCCCGCTTCCAGGAACTACACTCCGGGAACGGTTTGCAGTTCTGGTGGCGTCGCTGGCGTTTGGTCGTGCTAGATTCATTTTCACTCCTCCTCATTATTTATTGGCGTTATATTTTTACGGGTATTCCCCTTTCTTTAAGGTATCTCTTTGCTTCATATATGGTTATTTCTCCAAAATGGAAGATAGATGCAGCCAGGACCGCTGAAGCTTTGCCGATGACTACAGCTTCATAAAGGTGCTCTAATTTGCCTGCACCACCGGAAGCAATTACCGGTATGGTAACCGCCTCGGCTACTGCTTTAGTCATCTCCAAATCGTATCCTTGTTTAGTACCGTCAGCATCTTTGCTGGTGAGTAAGATCTCGCCTGCGCCCAGCGCTTCCACCTTTCTTGCCCACTCCACAATCTCCAGTCCTGTGGTCTCCTCGCCGCTCTTGATTACCACCTCCAGCCTGGGGCGGTTGCTCTGTGTGGGATTTTTAATGCCATCGATGGCAACAACCAGCCTATGTTTACCGAATTGTTTTGACGCCTCTCTTATTAGTTCAGGGTTCTTGACAGCAGCGGTGTTGATTGATGCCTTGCTGACGCCGAGGTCAAACAGTTCCTTCATGTCTTTGATGTGCCTGATACCGCCTCCTACGGCAAAGGGTATGGTGACCTTTTCAGCGACTTTCTTGACCCATTCTAACCTGGTGCCCCTGTTTTCCACTGTAGCAAAGATGTCTAGGAAGACAAGCTCATCAGCTCCCTGCTGACAGTAGGCCACGGCCGCCTCCACAGGGTCGCGGGCATCTTTCAGGTCTACGAATTTTACCCCTTTAACTACTCTTCCGTCCTTTACATCCAGACATGGTATGACTCTGACCTGTTTCATGTTACAACCTCCCGGAAATTGACCAGATGTCCGTATTCAATGACAGTGCTCATAGCCCGATTGTCTGCTTCGATTCCAACCTCTTCAGCGGCAGCTACAGGGTTCAGACCTCCGAGAAGTACGATTCCGATTCTATTGAGGTCCACTGGTATTTCACACACCGGTTCACTAGTATTGCCCATTACTAATAAGCCCCCCAGTCCTGCCTCTTTCAGTTTAGCTATGACCTTTTCAGCTATGGGTCGGCAGAGGGCTGGTATTTCGCGAAAATTTGCCAGTATCTTTCCGTTACCTGTTCTTGCAACTCCTGTTACATCGGTCATCCTGGCCCTGATAAACACTTCTGAAGGGTCCAACGAGGAGCCAGCATAGTGGATGAGTTCCACAAAACGAAGTGGTTGATGATTTCGAACCTGAAGTATGCCTCCGAAGCGTGAATCCATGGGAATGCCAGCCTTCAACAGTGTGCCATTTATTACTATGCTGCACACGGTTGCCAGCCCGATTTTGCCTGAAGGGACAAATAACTCTCCCAGTTGTTCTCCCTCCTCGGCTACCGCAACGAGGTCACTCACACAAATCCCGGCATCGAACACCGGCTTCATTGCCTGTAGTGCCTTGCCGAATTTCGACTTTGGGAAAAAAGAGATGTTTACCGGGATTGAGCCAGTGCGTTTTTCCCAGTCGAATTCGGTGCGGAAGGCAAGCAGCTCAATTCTTGACAGAGCAAAACCAACCTTGTCTCTGACCAGGGCATTATTTAGTTCATCCGCACCCGATTGGGTGATCAGACGACCATCCCGACTAACAAGTCTTGTCAATCCCCTTTCATCCATCAACTTCAAATGGTATCTAACTGCTCTCTCGCTAAGGTAAACCCCAAGGTCTCTCAGCCGCCGGGCTATAACCCTGGCACCTAAAGGTTCCTGAGACTCACTCAAAACTTTTAGAATGCAAAGCTCCTTTCTCTTGACCTCTTGCGTTTCAAAGGCAATCACGGATCTGTATCCAGACTTAATATTATACGGTAGTAGGCAACCGTTTCCTTATCTACCAAAAAACAACAAAAATGTCAAGTCCCCATAATCTTGACTGTCATTAGGCTGAAAAGTATCATTAGTGAACTCTGAAAATTTAGTAAATGTGATATGGAGGTAACTAGTGTTAGCTTTAGAGGGTATCAGGGTTTTAGACCTTACTCATCTGGCGCCCGGTGCTTTGTGCACTATGATTTTAGGCGATCTGGGAGCTGATGTGATCAAGATTGAGGCGCCACCAGGTGTCGGTGGACGTGGTGCCGGGCTGGGCATATCGCCGGTTGGGGAGGAGGGAAGAAGGCGTGCAGCCTTTGATGCGCTTAATAGAAACAAAAGGAGTGTGGGACTCAATCTCCGGTCTGAGCTAGGGCGAGATATATTTTACAAGTTGGCTCGTACTGCCGATGTCGTTGTTGAAGGCTTCAGACCTGGAGTTGTGAAGCGACTGGCCGTTGACTACGAATCAGTGAGACCGATTAATCCACGAATTGTTTATTGCTCTCTAAGTGGCTACGGCCAGGACGGTCCATACAGCAAATTCTCAGGGCATGATATAAATTATATTTCCATAGCCGGTGCCCTTAATCTTATTGGCACTCCTGGCCAGGCGCCAGTTATCCCTCTAAATTTACTGGCAGATTTTGCTGGGGCTTCCCTGCACGGAGTTATTGGCATCATGTCGGCTTTGATAGCCAGGAACAAGACCGGTAAGGGGCAATACGTGGACATATCCTACACAGATGGAGCGATGTCCCTTATCACATGGTTCATTAGTCAATATCTGGCCACCGGCATTCTGTTCAACAAGGGTGAGACATGGCTGCACGGTGCTTATCCTTACTATGGCCTGTACCAGGCCAAGGATGGTAAATATGTTAGCATTGGTTGCGTTGAGCCTTGGTTCTGGGAGAACCTGTGCCGTGCTCTGGGCAAGGAGGAGTACATACCATACTGCATTTCACCGGAACATTTTTTCCATGAACCCGAAGGTGAAATATGGGAAAGAATTTTTTCTGACCTCAGGCAAATCTTCTTGACAAAGACGAGAGACGAGTGGTTTGATTTCCTGTGCCAGAAAGACGTGCCAGTCGGTAAAGTCTACACGCTGGATGAAGTGTCCAGTGACCCCCAGGTGCTTCATCGGCAAATGGTGGTTGAGTTGGAGCATCCCATCATCGGCAAGCTAAGGCAGCCGGGAATTGCCATCAAGCTATCTGAGACTCCTGGCAAAATAAGAAGATTGGCTCCTATTTTTGGTGAGCATACAGAGGAGATATTGTTGGAATTAGGTTATGCTCAGTCGCAAATCGCTGAGTTGCGTGAATCTAGCGTAATAGGCTAAAATTTGGAAGAAGGAGGGTAAAAGCATGCCAGCCAAAGCCTTTGTGCTTATAGAGACAGAAGTGGGCAGAACAAAGGACGTCGTTGCAGCTTTGCAGGCTCAGAAGGCTAAGGAAATAAAATCAGTAGACTTGGTAACAGGTCCATATGATGTCATTGCTGTGGTTGAGCATGATGATTTCAATGCCATTGGCAGTCTGGTTACCGAGAAAATCCACCCGGTGCCAGGCATAAAGAGGACAGTTACCTGTCTATCAATTCGTGTGTCTTAATTATGCCGTAGACTAATGGAATAATGGAATGTGTTTTCTGCCGCATAGTTGCTGGAGAAATTCCCGCTGACATAGTTTACCAGGACAAAGAACTTTTAGCTTTTCGAGATATTCACCCTCAGGCGCCTGTACATTTGCTTATCATACCTAAATCCCATATCCCTTCACTTGCGGAGCTGACTCAAGACCAGCAAACGTTAATGGGCGGCGTGGTCTTGCTGGCTAAGAAACTTGCCGAGAAAGAGGGTATAGATCAAAGAGGTTATCGTCTGTCTGTGAGTTGTGGTCCTGATGGTGGTCAAGTAGTGCCCCATGTCCATTTCCATCTGATCGGTGGCCGGAAATTGGATGACCAGCTAGGCTGAGAAGCTTCAGCTACCATCAGCAAGAGATTTCAGCTTTAACATGACCTCCTGTATGGCCTCATCCGGGGTAGAAGCGCCGGCGGTAACACCGATGTGCCGCTTACCTGATAGCCAGTCAGTTTCTATTTCGTTGGCGGTCTCTATAAGGTGAGTCTCTACCAGTGGTGCACAAACTTCGGCAAGATGCCGGGTGTTGGCACTATTATGTCCACCCACCACTATCATCAATTCACTCTTTCTAGACAGTTCTATGGCTGCCTCCTGTCTCTTTCGTGTTTCTTCGCAGAGTGTATTGATAACGCGTAATTCCTGGACATGGGGAAGTGCAATATTAATGACGTCGGTAGTGAACTCGGTGAACCTAGAATGGCTTTGCGTGGTCTGTGACAGTACACCCAACCGACGGTGCAATTGGCCAATGACTATTTCTTTTCCGTCCATGGTGGCCATAGCATTGTTGCCTGCCCAGCCCAGCAGGCCCTTCACCTCGGGGTGGTTAGCTTCGCCGAAGATGATAACGCTGAAGCCAGAATCAGCCAGCTTTTTAGCTGCTCTCTGCGCGCTGCGCACGATAGGGCAGGTGGTGTCTATGATTTGAAGCTGTCGGCTGTGAATCTGTGATAGCGATTGAGGTGCAATGCCATGAGAGGGAATAGCAATGATTTTACCCTCTGCCTGGTCTATTTCAGTTATAACCTCAACCCCCAATTCGGCCAGCCTGGTAACGACCAGCCGATTGTGCACAATCGGTCCGAGGGTGACTATGCTCTTATGATGTGTTCTGGCAGCCTGCTCGATTATTTTGATAGCCCGCCTGACACCGAAACAAAAGCCAAGTTCACGAGCCTTTTCAATTTGCGGTCTGGTCATATGGCTGTGTCTCAATGGGTAACTTAGCAGGGTTTGTATCTGCCGCGGTATTCAGGTGGCAGCACTGCAGCTACCTTTCCCATAATATATTCGGTTAGCTGTTTCAGTGTTTCTTCAGTCGGTTCGCCTTCTACAGGTGGCAGTATAAATGGCTTTCCAAAGGTGATGGTCACTTTCGGGCGTTTAAGCCAGCCGATGCCTTTTAGCTTCTCCGTTCCACAGATGGAGACGGGTATAAGTGGGGCCCCGGTGCGTAAGGCTATGAGTGCACAGCCGTGATAGGCCTCTTTAAGGCAGCCGGCTTTACTCCGTGTACCTTCTGGGTATATGCCGAAAAGAAGACCCTTCTTCAGCACTTCTTCTGCGTAGCGTATTGCCAGTTGTCTCTCTTCAGCAGTGCCACTGCGGCGTACCGGGTAGGCTTCAGCGACATCCATTAAAATACGGAATATGGGAATGGGCCAGTAGTAGAACAGCTCTTCCTTGGCCATGATTATGCTATCGCGGGGCAGGATGCTAATGATATGTAATGGCGGGTCCAGCAGATGAAGATGGTTGAAAACGGCGATGATCGGTCCGTTAGGTGGCAGGTTTTCCCTGCCCTTTACCTCGAAGCGTATCAGGGCTCTGAGCAACCACTCAACTATTGGTCTAACAATTTTAAAAGATATTTTTGTGGTCGGCCTTATTAATTTTCGCCTGACAATCCCGTGTTTGATGGGGAATTCGTAGAGGCAGGCTTCCGTTTGTTTCTGTTCGAAACTGTTAACATATTTGTGCACTTTGAACCATCGGGCAAGCATGCGACCCTCCTTAACTTGGTATATCCTACCATTATGTCTTGCTGTATCAATCCCTCCGTAGTGTTTTGATGCTTTGATTTATCAACAGCGTAGTTCAAGCAGAATGTTTTTGTTGCACTTAGAATAACAGATTTTGTAGGCTGCCCACAACCAATGCCGCTGCTAACATTACGCCGGTGGCTTTGAGCATATTTATAGCACCCAGTTCTTTGGTTAGTATGGCAAAGGTAGCCATACAGGGGAAAAACATAGCCAGAACAGTGCTGCTTATTACCAGTTGTTTTGCTGTCAATGCCAGTGGTGCCAGCATGCCCACGGCCACATCCTTTCGCAAAAATCCTACAGCCAGAGGCACAATTGTCTCTTTGGGGAGCCCCAGCAAACCGGTTAAGATCGGAGCTGAAATATTGGCAATGAAATCGAAAGCTCCAAACCTGTAAAGGATATTAACCACCAGCACTGCTCCAAGCACAATAGGCAAGGCTTCCTTAATAAAGCTAAATACCCGCAACCACAGCTTTTCGCCGATGACCCGCCACGGTGGTAGGCGGTAGGGTGGAATTTCAATCATCAATTCCGGGCTGAATCCCTTTGTAATGTGATTCAGTATAAGCCCTATGATGATCCAGGATATGAACAGACTGCTATACACAATAGCTACATAGTGTGCACCTTGGGCTCCCACCAGCCCTATTATCATCGCCTGTAGTGATGCGCAGGGAACTCCGATAGAAATCAGTGTGGCAGCAATAAACCGCTCTCTTCGGCTCTCGAGGATACGAGTTGCCATAACCGCTGGCACATTGCAGCCTAGTCCGAGCATGGTGGGGATAACAGCATAGCCGTGGAGCCCTATCCGGTGCATAAACGTATCCATTAATACCGCCAGCCTCGGTAGATAGCCTATGTCCTCCAGTATTCCGAGCATAAGATAAAAGGAGATGATGTACGGTATTACCACGCCGAACTCGATGTACATGCCGGTGCTGAGCAGCCCCATCGACTGTTCGTAGTGGATTTCTCCGTTGAGCAGTTTGCCTACTAGGATGTCGTGCCAGAGGCCTCCTGAGCCTAGTAGCTGACTTAGCTTCATAAGCAGCGGTGTCCATAGCCAGTTGAACAGCGGGTCTGTCACATAATTTATGATGCCTTCACCTACGTAATAGATGATAAAGAAGATAGCAGTCAGGGCCAGCACAGCTATAGCCATGCCTGCTATTGGGTGGCTACTAGCATCTTCTAGGATCTCGCGCCAGGTGTGATGGCGGTGGCTCATTGATTGTACCTGTCTGATGATATCGCCAATTACAGCCCACCTTTCCTCGCTGGTGGTGCAGGCAGTGGGTTGCGTTGCTGCTTGCGGAATGCGACTGACCAGTTCCTTTATGCCTTCTCCGGTTACGGCTACTGTAGGGATGACTGGTACTCCGAGAAGCTCTTCTAGTCTGGCAGCATCGATCCTTATGCCCCGATGGCGCGCGTCGTCCCACATGTTTAGGGCGACTATGATGGGCACCTGTCTTTCTAGCAATTGTAGAGTGAGATTCAGATTTCTCTCTAAATTGGCAGCATCTATTACATTGATGACTAGGTCGCAGTCTTTCAGCATTTCTGCGGCTATTTCCTCGGCTTTGGAGGTCGGCTCAAGTGTATAGGTGCCTGGTACATCTATAACCTCGGCTTGTCTCCCGCCCAACTTTAGATAGCCTTTAGTTAAACCCACAGTTGTGCCCGGATAGTTTGAGGCTATAGTCCGGGTACCGGTCAGTCGGGAAAAAAGAACGCTTTTCCCTACATTTGGATTGCCCATAAGTAAGATCTTCATAGTTGCTGGCGAGGGTAACTAAGCCGATGTATCGATTTCAACAAGTATTTTCTTCGCCATACCGAAGCCGATGGCTATTTGCGTGTGGTCTGTCCTCAGGGTAACCGGACCACGAAAAAGCATGGAGCTTATTTTGGTTATTTTCTTACCGGGCCTGACACCAATAGCTTCAAGGCGGTTGGTCAAACCTCGACCACCCAGAATTTTAATCACGGTGCCGGTCTGACCGGCTTCCATTTCAGCTAAAGTTATTGGGCTTTTTGGGACATGCATGGCTTCTAATTCTATTTATTTTCTACAGATATTCCCTGGCGACAGTTTGAACACAACCCCACCATTCTGACCTCGACCCCGGTGATCTCGAAATCATATTGCTTACCAATGTCTTTTCTGCACTGCTGACTCATAGGACAGGCGAATTCAATGACCTTGTTACAATTGAGACACAATAGATGCTGGTGTTCTGTTTCTGGTCGCACTTCGTAGTGATGATGTTCCTCGGAAAAGTGGTGCTCCGCCACCAGTCCCAGCTTTTTGAAAAGTTGCAAATTGCGGTATACAGTGGACAGGCTGATCCGATGATTTTTCTCTCGTGCTTGCTGGTACAATTCGTTGGCATCTAGATGCCCGTTACTCTGGTGCAGCAGCTCCAGCAGTAAAGTGCGCTGGGTCGTTATCCGCTGGCTCGAGCTGTTCAGTAGTTGTTTGGCACCGCTGTTTTGTTTGTTTGCTTCAAGCATTTTGCTCACTGGCCCCTGCCTTGTCTATTTTGTAGTGCTAATGCAAATCATTAGCATTTTAACAACTATACAACAGCTGGGCACTAACGTCAAGGGTAAATGCAGGAAGGCTATCAGCGGGTTAGGTGAAGGCCTTACCCATTTTTAGATGCTGGTTCTTACCCGTCTAGGCGGGATTTGAGAAATAACATGGCTCACTTTGAGGGCTGATTGTTTAAACTGGTCTTTATATTGTCCCGGCCCTTATCTCGGTTTCGTGAATCTGTACTTCCTTTGTGGCTTCTGCTAGAAATAGGTTCACATCAAGCGCCCCCTCCGGCGCCAAAACGCCCTTTTTCTGTATTTTGCCCTCTAAGAGCATCAGTGCTGCCATTGCGGCCGGTGTAGCTGTGCCACGGCTCACTGAATTGGCTACCAGGTCATAAATATATTGTGTCTTCTTGCCATTTTTTTCGCCGGTGACGATGATCTTAAAGGCGCCGGCACAGTTTTCGTATTTTTTCACAGCTTCCTCGAAGATATTGCCGAAGTATTCGGGGGCGAAACGAGGCATGGCCCTGACTATTCTGGAAGATAGTTCTCTGAATGGCATGGAGATGCCCTCCGTTACGATGAAGGTTTCTGGGCTACCGAAACCGGTGTCAATTAAAGTCCTATATAGTCCCATAATGGTGGGCGGAAAGAGTGCGCCCTTGATACTGACATTTTTCACTCCTTTGATATAGCGAGGTAGGGTCACGGGCTCAGGATGGCCTGTGTAATAGACCTCCAGTTTACCCACCGGTGGCAGGAACTCCACTATTTCAGGCTCGGAAAAGCCTTTAACAGTGCCCCAGTTACCGTCCTTAAATACCGGGATTTCCCCTGAAATGATATGAAACCAGTGGGTCAAAGCTGCTGGCCCCGTTGGGTCTATAGCACTTTCTGCCCAGAAAATACGTATTTCCTTTACAGCGTCTAGCTTATCGGCGCCGTATTTGGCTATTATGTTGGTAACCCCGGGACTAGCCCCCATGCCGATTATTGCGGTTATGCCTGCCCTTTTGGCTTGTTCATCCAGAGAGAGCGATTCCGCCGTGGCGTCAAAGTCGTCGTCAATATCGACGAAGTCTACCCCGGCGGCAATGCTGGCCTTTATCAGTTCGCTTCCGTACTTATAAAATGGGCCGACGGTACTGACGGCTACATCTGCCCTTTTCATTAATTGGACTAAGCCCGCGAAGTCGCTGACGTCAATTGTAGTAGCTTCTATTCTGTCCCCAAGTTCAGCCGCCAGCCTATTTAACGCTTTTGTGCTGGCATCAGCGACGGTTATTCTGGCATCAGTACGATTTATCAGCTGACGGACCACCTCAGAGCCCATGGTGCCAGCTCCGCCGAAAACTATGATGTGCTTCATGTTCCTTTCACCTCCTTCACCCGGGCTGCAGGGATTTTATTCCATTTTTAGATTAAGAACAAGATATTTGGTGCAGTTAATTCTCTCATTTGCGCGTATCTATGGTATCATCTCTGTTAAAGTGGTCTAGACAGAACGCCATCTGTGGAGGTAACTGAAAGGATGAGAGGATACACAGCATTTATTGTTCTTGCCTGCGGCCTTATGGCGCTCTCCGCCCTGATATATTTCATTCACTATCTCATATTTCATGATGTGCACCATATTTTCATATACATGGTGGGTGATTTGGCCTTCCTGCCGCTCGAGGTGTTTTTGGTTATCATAGTAGTCGAAAGGCTGCTGGCCCGACGAGAAAAACAAGCGCTGCTGCAAAAGCTAAACATGGTGATCGGTGCCTTTTTCAGCGAGGTGGGGAACCGGCTGTTATCTGTTTTTCCTGTTTATTTTGATGATAGCAACGAGTTCAGCCGTCGCCTCGCCATCACCGGGAACTGGACTCATGCTGATTTTAAGCAGGCAGTGTCTTTCGCCACTGCTCTTGATATCCAGCCAAATGTTCTTAAGGTTGATATGGAGGAACTGAAAAGGTTCCTTGTCGAGAAACGACAGTTTTTACTGGCATTGTTGGAAAATCCCAATTTGCTTGAGCATGAGCGTTTTACTGACTTGCTCTGGGCGACCTTACATCTTACTGAGGAGCTGGAAGCAAGGGTGTCGCTGAAAGGTCTTCCTGACGCTGACGTTAAACATATTGCCACCGATATACAAAGAGTGTATCGGCATCTGATAGTGGAGTGGCTGTGCTATGTGGAACACTTAAAGTCAAAATATCCGTTCCTCTTTTCACTGGTGGCACGGACGCATCCCTTCCAAGCACATCCCTCTCCGGTGGTCACATAGAACCAGTGGCGGCTGGCGTCATTTCCTATTGGCTATTGCGAGCAGTCTGGCGGCATTGCCACCTAGCCACTTCTCCTTGACCGCCTCTTTCAGCTGTAGCGCCCTTATTTCATCAACGCAGCGTTTTGGCGGCAACATATTGTCAGTGGCGAACAGGACTTTATCTTGAAGGAGCGAGTTGCCGTAGACCATAAGCGGCTCCCAGCCGGTTCCTGGTGTTCCTATGTATTTTGGTGAGACAGCTCCGATTTCGATGTAAACGTTAGGATGTTTCCAGGCTATGGCCACCATCTCGGTAACCCAGGGCCAGCCACCATGGTTAGCCACGATGACAAGGTCGGGGAAATCGCAGGCTACTTCATCGAGGTATATTGGCCTGCTGTAGTCTATGGTTCGGTCTACGCTGAAGTTAATCGAGGCGTGTATGGTCACCGGGATGCCCAATTCCTGACATTTGGCATAAACCGGGTAGAACTGCTTGTCATTGGCTCGGAGTCGGCAGGCAAAGCCTTGTATGTTTACGCCTTTGAAGCCACGTTCCTTGACCTCTTTCTCCACAACTTTAGCCATGTCATCGTCTTCCAGTGGGTTGAGGCACATAAAGCCAGCAATAAATCTGTCAGGATGTTTCTGTACTATCCTGTAGACAGCATCGTTTTGCTTGCGGTAGTCGCCTATTCCCCATTCTCCTTGCATTACGGCAGCATCGACGCCAGCTTCGTCCATACTGCGGATAAGGTCATCCGTGGTTAGCTTGAAAACGTTAGCAACATTTTCATACGTCCCCAGATAACCCCTCAAATAGCTGGTGGGCAAAATCCTTTGAGCCTCCTCTAGGCTCATCCACTCATTCATTGGTGGCGTCATACGGAAATCTATTATCATCCTTGCCCTCCTTCACTCCTTCTTTTTCGTTTTCTTCAAAACGGCTTTTGCCCGTTCAGCTGCCTCTAGAGTGGAAAAGGCAACGGCTGCATCTCTAGCTTCCAGCTCGAGTGTCTGTTCGAAGTCCTGATAAACCCCCTGGGTGAGGGCTCTCTTGGAGAAATAAATTGCCAGGCTCGAGTTTTTAGCTATCTTTTTAGCCATATCCATCGCTGTTTTATCGAGTTCTTCCAGCGGCACTACCCTGTTTACTAGCCCCCACTGTTCAGCTTGGTTGGCGTCAATCATTTCGCCGGTGAAGACCAATTCCTTAGCCCTACCCAGGCCGACCAGCAGTGGCAATAACTTTGTGCCAGCGTTAGTTACTGTGCCGCCGACGCTTGTCTCAGGAAAACCGAACTTGGTACCCTCGGCAGCTATCCTTATATCGCAGTCCATAGCCCATTCACATCCGGCCCCGAGGGCGTACCCATGGACAGCGGCGATTACGGGTTTGCCCATCCTCAGCATGGTTCTGGTGGTATCCTGTAGAGTCTCTATGTATCTTAGCCCTTCATTTATGCTCATGATTTTGCTCTCAGAGAGGTCATCACCGGAGCTGAAAGCCCTACCTTCACCTTTGACTATAACTACCTTGACGTCCGAATCGGATTGGGCCTCTTTTAAGGCTTGCAGAAAATCGCTGACTAACTGTTTGTTTATTGCGTTCAAAACCTGCGGCCTGTTGAACCGGATCATGGCGACATCGTCTTTCTTTTCATAGATAATAGTCTCTAACCGCATTACTTCACCTCCAGATAAAGGCGATTATTTGACAAAACATAACACAGGAGCCAGAAAATACAATTTTGCTGGCTTATGTATGGACGGACGGCCAGAGATACTTAACCTGGCCTTAATTTAAGCGCAGTGCTACAGACTCTGGTTATTTCACCTCCAGCTCTTCGAGTGTGGCTCCGGTGATTGTCTTGAGTTGGCTGTCTAAGTCTATGCCCCGTCTCTTCAAGTAGGCCTTTCTAGCGAACCAGTAAATAAGTCCCACGGCAATGATGGCGATGAAAATCAGGCCCAGTGTCTTATCAATGGTAAGGCCGATGAGGAAGATTAGACCGAAGAATACCAGACAGCCTATCCAGGTGAACCAGCGCCAGAAGGGTGAAAACTTAAAGACCGCCCTTTTGACTATGTCAGGTGCCCGTCTGGGCAGCAGCCAGGTTGCGGTGGCACCTAAAATCTGGACGACCATCAAGGCTAAAACGTTTACCGTTGCGTACTTGTCCAGTGTGGCTGCGAAGGAAATACCTATTAAAGAAAGGACCGTGGTCGTTAGCAGGGCTACATCTGGTGTGAAAAACCTTCGGCTGATGTGGCTGAATATGGTGGGGAACATGCCATCTCTGCCCCAGGCTGTGAGGTCGCGCGCCGCAATCAGTATCAGCGCGTTTATTGTGGTCAGCATGGCCATTATACCACCTAGAGCTATGAACATTACCGCGCTTGAGGGTAAAAATCGCGATGCAGCTTCCAGGATAGCAGCTTTTCCTATCTCACCAGCCTCGCTCCACAGCATGGTGGCGACGAGTGCAAAAGGCTGGAGTGTGTAGAGAACCAGTACGATGAAGAAAGATATGATGAGCGCACGCGGAATATTTCGTCTGGGATTGATTATCTCACCGCCAACCTCAGCCAGTCCAAGAAACCCGGTCCACAGAAACGTAACGATGATACATACAGTGATAAACCCCTGCATTCCTTTGGGGAAAAGTGGCGTTAAAAATTCCGGGTTGGCATTGATTGCCCCGCCTATACCGAAAAGAAGTATTGCCAAGATGAAAATTGCCATCATTATCAGCTGCGACCAACCCACCAGTTTGATGCCGAGGTAATTAATTAAGCCGAATATCAGAACTATAAATACCGCCCAGGCCATGAGTGGCACGCCTGGAATATAATGACCGATGTAGGCAGCAAAGCCCCAGGCGACTATGCAGTTGGTACCAACGATAGCTATGGTGCCACATAATGAACCAATCCATCCAGCTAAGGGAGAAATCAACCTGGTGGTCGTTACATAGTGACACCCAGTAACGGGGACTGCACTACTCAGCTGAATTACGTAGAGAATGCAGAATATGGCTGGTATTGCTGATACAACGGCAGCTATCCAAAGACTTGGCCCGGTCATTCCAGCTAGAGTCGGAATCAGCACAAAAAGGGAAGGGCCAACCACCAGACCTGTTATAGTAGCAACGGCGCCAGATAGTGATAGGTTTCTTTCAAGCCTTTGTGCCAACGTTCACCTCCTGTGTTTATTGTTTGTTGCCACTGTTTCCAGATTCAAATAATCACTTTTTCCTCCTTCAGCTTTGATATTCTGTCCCAGTCGTATCCTAGCTCCAGCAGTATTTCCTCGGTGTGCTGACCGTGCTCTGGTGCTGGGCCTTTGGGGCGAATCGACGTTTCACTGAACTGGAAAGGTGGTCGCAGCAGCTTGAACTTGGTGCCAGAGGTATGCTCAGCTTCGATGAAAAACTCGTTCTCCGAGACCTGCGGGTCGGCTATGACTTCAATCACCTTGGTTTCCGGCTCCCATATCAGCTCAAGTTTCTCGAACCTTTCAGCCCACTCCGCCCTTGTCTTTGTAGCAAATATCTCATCCAGCATGGAAATAAGCAGCTCGCTGTTCTGGCAGCGCTTCACATGGGTATCGAACCTCGGGTCTTTCTCCAAGTCTTCTCTTTCAATAGCCTTACACACACTAGGCCAGTAACGGTCTGTCTCCAGCATGACGAGTTGAAACCATTTGCCATCCTTTGCCTCATATGTATTGTACAGCGGGTTACCGGCATGTTTTCTGGCAAATTTTCCCACATCAAGTCCCAGAAGAGCAATTCCCTGTACATCGAAACCAGCCACCCACATACCACTGGCCATTAGCGATATGTCAACTTTCTGTCCGATGCCAAACCGCTCTCGTGCCAGCAGTGCGGTGACAATGGCACCGGCCAGGTAAGTGCCAGTAGTAATATCGCCCATAGCGCCACGAAGCGGCACCGGCGGTGAATCAGGTTCGCCAAGTGTGGACATGATACCAGAGCGAATCCAGAAGGCGGTTTCGTCAAAAGCGTGTCTGTTTCGGTGAGGCCCTTTGAGCCCGAATCCGGTAGCCTGGGCATAAATGATCTTAGGATTAATCTTGGCTATACTTTTGTAGTCGAAGCCCAGCCTATCAACTACAGAAGCCCTATAGTTGGTGATGAATACATCCGATCTCTTAGCTAACTCATAAATGATTCCCCTACCTTTTTCAGTCGTCAAATCAAGAGCCATGTCCCGCTTGCCCCGGTTACACAGCTCCCAGAAGGGGTCGATAGTTCCAGTAGCTGAGATCACTCCGGAGGAGAGCACGCCACGCAGTGGGTCGCCGGTTGTCGGGTCTTCTATTTTAATGACATCGGCGCCGAGTTCGCCAAGTATTCGTGCGCATATTGGGCCGAGCACCCAAAAACCTAGCTCAAGGACTTTCATTCCTTCTAGTGGTAAAGCCATTTTTTT
>FMJZ01018166.1_pt1 | contig 24281 bp, 21 predicted proteins | sample 1987881 | NCBI WGS metagenome assembly FMJZ01 (sample SAMEA4378227, study PRJEB15110) | soil metagenome | biome: soil; feature: Field; material: Soil | place: India | collected 2015-03-11 | depth 0 m
ACAGGAGTACGGCTACCAGTCAGAGCAGGTCAAGCCGCGCCAGTATCAGGGCAAGTATCTGCATCCTGAACTGTATGGACAGCCGAAGGAGCTGGGCATCCACTACCACCCTGAGCCTGCGCAGGAGACGCCCGTGAAGCAGTAGGTTCGGTGGGAAAGGAGGTCTTCATCCATGCGAAAACTGCTTGGGACACTCGCCCTGCTGGGTGCGGCGTCGCTGACACTTGCACAGTCGGGAGGGGACTTTGACCTCTCATGGGGCGTCATCAGCAGCGGCGGCGTCACCTTCAGCACAGGAGGAAACTTCCAGTTAGGTTCCACGGTCGGACAGTCCGTCGCCTTCGGAGCCAGCCCACTGCACACAGGCGGAACCTTTGACCTCAGCGATGGCTTCTGGTTCGTGCGCTATGCCAGCCTCAGCGGGGTGATCAACCTGCTGGACTTCGGCGGAGATAGAACGCTGGTTCCCGTGGAACTGCAGGTTCGGGCGCCGAGCAGTTTGACGCCGTTGCAGGTGCATACGCTGTCGTTGAACGGTTCAGGCGGCTACTCGCTGGTGGCGCCTTTGGAAGGGGTGTATGACCTGTCGGCGAAGGGTTCGCACTGGCTTCGTCGCACGCTGTCGTCGGTGGTGGTGAACCAGTCTGTGATGGCGGATTTCAGTCTGACCAACGGCGATGTGGACGGCGATAATGAGGTCACTCTGTTTGACTTTGGTGCGCTGGTGGCAGCGTTTGGCAGTATGCCCGGCGACCCGAACTGGAACGCGGAAGCCGACCTGGACGGTGATGAAGAGGTCACCCTGTTTGATTTCGGCGTTCTCGTGCGTAACTTCGGCGCGATAGGGGATGACTGAGCGAACAAGCGACGGCGGGCATGGTTGCGGTGTGCGTGGTGCGATTTGCACTCCTGCGCGGTTTGCTGGTATCATGAGAGCAATCTTGCTCAAGGAGGCAACCGAACCATGCCCGACGAGAACAAACGCCTGGACGCGGTCTTTGAAGGCGGCGGCGTGAAGGGCACTGCGCTGGTGGGCGCGATTGCCGTCACCGAACGACTGGGCTATCAGTTTGTCAATCTCGCAGGTACATCCGCTGGTGCGATTGTGGCGGCACTGCTCGCCGCAGGCTATACCGCCGCGGAGCTGAAACAGGTCATGGATGACCTGGACTACCGTCGCTTCAAGGACGAAGGACTGATGGACCGCATCCCCTTGCTGGGTCCTCTGCTCAGCCTGGGCTTCGAGAAGGGTATTTACGAAGGAGCATATTTCGAGGGATGGCTGAGCGACCTGCTGAAGGCGAAGGGAGTGCAGACCTTTGGCGACCTGGTGATGGAGGAGAGCAAAGATGACCCCAGGTATCGCTATAAGGTGCAGGTCATTGCGACCGACATCTCGGGGGGCAGGATGCTGGTTCTGCCGCGCGACATCGCCGGCTACGGAATGGACCCCGATAGGCTGAATGTGGCGCGAGCGGTGCGCATGAGCATGAGCATTCCCTTTTTCTTCGAGCCGGTGGTGTTGCAGGACGTGAACGGCGTGCCCAGCTACATCGTGGACGGCGGGGTGCTGAGCAACTATCCGGTATGGCTCTTTGATGATGGAACTCCCGACCCGCCCTGGCCCACCATTGGCTACAAGCTGGTGGAGCCGAGCGAAGGAAAGCCCAATGTGATTCGGGGACCGATTACCCTGTTCGCCGCGCTGTTTGCCACCATGATGGAAGCGCACGACGCCCGCTACATTCAGGATAGCAATTTCGTGCGCACCGTGCCGATTCCCACGCTGGGCGTGCAGACCACCGAGTTTGACCTCCCTGCGGAACGCCGCGAGGCGCTTTACCAATCGGGAGTGAAGGCAGCGGAAGAGTTCTTCGCCCACTGGGACTTCGAGGGCTACAAACGGCGCTATCGGCAATCGCCCCCTCCCCAGCGCCAGGAGCGACTGTGGGAAGGGAGCCAGTCCCCTTGACGTTTGCTGACTGAATGGCGTAGTATAGGTTGCGGTTGTTGACTTCATGTTTTGCGAAAAGGGGAGGTTACCATGAAGCGTCTTTTCGTTCTGGTTCTACTGCTGATTTGCGGCACACTGTGGGCGGAGCAGTCGTTCGAGCCGATTCTTACCTCACAGAGTCGCGTGCTTGCCGCGCCCGACCGCATCATTGTGCGTTTCCCGCATGTCGCCGCGCGAAAAATCGCCTCCCAGCTGGGTTATCCGGTGATTCGCGAAATCCCGCAGCTGGGCTACGCCGTGCTGAAAGTGCCGTATGGACAGGTGGACGAGAGCATCTCCCTGCTGAAGGCGAAGGGGCTGGTGCGTGAGGCGTTTCCCGACCGCGCCTATCGCCTCGCCTACATTCCCAACGACCCGCTTGCGGCGAACCAGTGGAGTCTGTTCAGGATGAACGTGCCTGCTGTGTGGGACGTCACGCAGGGAAGCCCGAGCGTGGTGGTAGCGGTGCTGGATACGGGGGTGGACTATAACCACCCTGAACTGGCTCCGAACATCTGGCGCAACCCGGGTGAAATCCCCGCCAACGGGGTCGACGATGACGGCAACGGTTTCGTAGACGATGACCTTGGCTGGGATTTTGCCTATGGCGACCGGGATCCGATGGACGACCACGGACACGGCACAGCCTGCGCGGGCATCATCGCGGCAGCGGGAGATAACGGAGAGCAGATAGCAGGCGTCGCCTACCGGTCTCGGGTGATGTGCGTGAAGATTGGGCTGTCTAACGGTTACTCCTACGATTCGATGTTCGCGCCGGGCGTGGTGTACGCGGCGGACATGGGCGCAAAGGTGCAGAGCATCAGCTACTTCAGCGATGACCTGACCCCCCTGCTCCGCGCGGCGGTGGACTACGCCTGGAATAAGGGCTGTCTGGTGATTGCGGCTGCGGGAAATTTTGACGAGCCGTTCCCCATCTATCCCGCAGGTTACGATAAGGCGGTGGCGGTTGCTGCCGCCACCTCTGCCGACCGCAAAGCGAACTTCTCCAACCTGGGCACGTGGGTAGACGTCAGCGCACCGGGGGTGGGTATCTACGCCACCACTCTGGGCGGCGGTTATACCGACCGCTTTGCGGGCACTTCCGCTGCCACCCCCAACGCCGCAGGGGTCGCCGCCCTGCTGTGGTCGCTGCAGCCGAACGCACCGGTTCAGCACATCCGCGCCGCGCTGGAGTACTCTTCCCTGCCCCTGAACGACCCGGTGGTGGGCTATTTCACCAACTACGGACGGGTGGACGCCTGGCAGGCGATTAACATCCTGCCGCTACAGTCACCGTGGTACCCGGTCACACCGGTCATCCACTGGATTAGCCCGCATCGTATTCCCACAACGGGCGGCACCGTGACCATCTTCGGGCGGGGGTTCGGCTGGGATGCTGGCGCAGGAACGGTGCTGTTACAGGAAAGGCAGTCTCTCACGCCACTGGGGGGTACGATGCGTCCTGTCCCCCGCCCCAGACCTGTCCTGCAGATACTGGAGTGGAGCGACTCGCGCATCGTGGTGCGTGTTTCACCGGGGGCGTCCTCTGGCTGGCTGAAGGTGCAGGTGCACGGGAGAGGCTCTAACCGCCGCTGGCTGACGGTTGCCTCGCCGAGCACACCTTTCGCCACCGCGCCGAGCGATGTGGGCATCGCCGGGAGGTATGGACAGGGAGCACGACTCAGCGGAGGCTATGCGGAACTGCTGGAGGCGGACGGCAGGACGTTAATCGCGCAGCCGCGCACCGACAACAGCAAAGGCATTGACCTCAAACTGCTGGTGCGAGGACTGGACAAAGAGACCGTCTCCTCCATCGCCTGCGAATATCTGCGCCAGTACCAGAACGTGGCCAACAACCCGGTGGAGAGCATTCAGGTTTACGACTTCAGCACGGGCAGTTATCCGTACGGTTCGTGGGTGGAGGTTTTCAGCGCAAGGGCGAACGAGCACGCCGGTCAAACGCTTCAGTTCAGCCTGCCGGCACCCGCGAGCCGGTGGGTCTCGTACGAAGGTGACCTCTTCGTGCGAATCACAATTAACACCGGCAACGCGGATGCCCGCCTGCTGATAGATAAATTATGGTTTCTGTGGCAGTAGCGTTTCTACCAGCTCGCTTTCTACCGATAGCTCCCCAATGGTGGAGACGGCGAAACGGTTGACCTGCGAGAACCAGTACACATCTTCGGGTCGCTGGCGCAGGTCAACCACGCATTCAAAGGTATCGGGTCCCAGTGTTGCCACAGGGAACCAGGGGCGGTCGTTCAGCCCATCGCTGGAGACACGGCGATACACCCGGTAGCCGATGACGCGCTCCAGATACTGCGTCTCGTGTACCGGAGCGGGCTTCTCCCAGGTGACCTTCACATGATGTTCGTCTATGCGTTCCACCTTCACGTTGCGCGGAGGCTGGGGAGAATCCACCGAGCCGTACGGTGTTTTCAGGGTGATGGTGAACCTGTCCTTCTGCCCGCGGAACCACGCGGTGATGAAGTCGGTTATCTCCAGCCAGTAGTAACAGGGACGATTGTTTTTGGTCACCTTTGCCAGCATCAGCCCACGTCCGCCCACCACGTTGATGTTGCCGAAGGGGTTGGGTCGGCGGTGGAAGCCGTTGAGCGTGCGCACCTCCTTTACCGGTCGGTTGGGCAGGCGCAGGATGCCCTCCTCGTTCGTCTGCCCGACGATAACGGGGTCTTTGGAAACAGGATAGTCAAAGTTGCCGTCTTCCACCACGGGGAAGTATTTCACGCCCGCTTCCTCGCCCGGTTGACCGTTCGGATCCACCACACAGCCCCGCTGGAAAATCTCCACCGTTGCGCCCAGCACGGGCTTGCCGTTCACGTCCACGATGCGCAGGAAGTTCTCGGCGGGAATGGCAAAGTAGTGGTCGCCGAAGTGCCCGCGCGGCTTGTCCCAGGTCATGTTCAGGTATCCGGCGTCCGCCTCCGAGAACACCTGCGGTCCGTGCCAGTGCATCATAGTGACGGGGTGCGTCATGAAGTGCGCTACCGGGTCGCCGTTATCGGGCATCCGGTGGTGTTCGTGCCCGGCGTAGTCCAGCGCGTACCAATCGGTCAAGCCAAGCTGATGTCCCAGCTCGTGGGGCAGTGACCACTCAGTGTTCTGTCGCCACTCTCTGGTGGGCGGTTCCCACTTGCCGCTCTTTTCTTCGGGGCTATCGTGCCATATCCAGCCGCCCTGATGGTAGGCGATGCCGTCCTGCGCCACAAGGCTCTGTATCGCTTTGTCCACGTCGTCGGTGTAGATGATGCGGTCCAGGCGCACTCGCGCTTTGATGCCCTCCGGGGCGGCGGGGAAGATGCTGTGGGCGAACAGCAGGTTCATGATGTCGATATGCCAGCGATAGTAGTCTTCAAAGCAGAAGGTTCCGTATGCGCTTCGGAACGTGTGCCACATCTGCACGCGCTTGTTGCTGACGATGTAGAAGAAGCCCCAGCCCCACAACGGGTCGGTGACTTCGTTATTGATGGTGGCAATCTCGCGCTGGTTCGTGACGATGCGGAAGGTGACATGGTGGAAGCCTTCCTGCCAGTTCCACCGCAGGGTGAATGTGGCTTCCTGCATTTCGCCCAGTCGCCCCCGATGCCTGCCGCGGCCGACCTCCTTGCCGTCGATGAGCCACACGTAATCAAACGGCTGTGCGGTGGCAAAGCCCACGTTTTTCACGTGCGCGGTGAGCGTGACAGGCTCGCCCGGCTGGTATTTCAGCTTCAGCCCCTTCACTATCTCTTCGGGCTTAAGATAGCTCTCCTCGCCCAGGTCGGGCAGGACAGGCGCACCGGCGATTTTGGGGCGTCCCCACTGGTCGTAATGCACCCTACCGTGCAGACCTGCCAGCTTCGGGTTCAGTTCGATGAAGGTAACCGTCAGGTCGGGCAGGTTGGGGCGATTGTCCCACGAATTGTCGCGCTCTATCTTGAAACTTTTGACCGCGCTGCGGGGGTAGGCTTTAGCGGGTCCACCCACCTGCTGCATGTTTTCCCATACCAGCAAGCGCACCCCCTCATCGCGGATGAAGCACCCTTTGATGACCGTGCCGTCGGTCAATTCTAAGGTATCGGCATGCACACCAAGCGCAAAGGCGAACAGCGCCAGTGCTGTGAACAGGCGTTTCATGGTTTCTGCTCCTTCCCGTGGAATCATTCATCCCTTTCCTTGTGCGGCGGGCAGATTCCTGTATGGGCGGATGGTTAGCGGCTCAGAGCGTCCTTTAGCACTTCCCAGAACATCGCCACTTGCCGGGCGGCGCGCGGGCGACCGGGTTTGCCTGCTAGCCACGCTCCACACCACAGCAGAAGCCTCAGCAACGCCCCGGTCGCGATAAGCAGGCGATATATTGGCACGCTCCACGCACCGTACACCTCGCGGAAGAACAGGATACGGCTGCGGTTGTATGCCTTCACCATCTCGGCGCGGATCGATTCCTGTTCACTGCTTGCCCCCAGATGGTGCTTGAACTTCGCGTGGGGCACGTAGTAGATGCGCCCTCCTGCCCGGCGGATGCGGTGGCACAGCTCGGTATCCTCGGCGTACATGAAGTAGCGTTCGTCGAACAGGGGAAAGGAGCCGTCCGCTTGGCGACGCAGGAGGAGACACGCCCCCACCACCTGTTCCACCTCGCGCACGCTGTCATAGCTCCACCAGGTCAGGTTATAGCTCCCAAACAGGCGGGAGCGCGGAAACGCCTTTGCCAGCAGGGTCTGCTCGCAGAACACCGCCCACAGCGTCAACCGCTGTGAACACGAGGGCTGAATCCTGCCGTCCGGCAGGATAAGCTGTCCACCTGCCGCCTGCGCCTCCGGGTGTTCGCGCATGAAGTCTATCAGCGCCTGCAGTGCGCCCGGCATGACCTCAATGTCGCTGTTCAGCACGAGCGCGAACTCACCCTGCGCCTGCCTCAGCGCCTGATTGTTCGCGCGACCGTAGCCGAGGTTCTCGTGGTTGGCGATGAGGTGCACCTGTGGGAACTGCTGGCGTACCATCTCGGCACTGCCGTCGGAGGAGGCGTTATCCACCACCCACACCTCAAACGGCTCGGCGGGAGGGCAGGCGAAGACCGAGCGCAGGCACGCCTGAAGGTGCTCGCGCGTGTTCCAGTTGACGATGATAATGGAAAGGACAGGTTTCATACAGCTGACGCCGCGACTGGCGTGAGGGAGGGCGCGCCTCCCACCACCAGCGACGCCAGCTTATTCGCCTCCGCCACCTCTACATCCTCTGGCACCCGCTGCCCAGTGGTGACGTAGGAGATGGGCAGAGGATGTTTGACTGCCACGTTCAGCATATTGCCGAAGGTGGTGCTTTCGTCCAGCTTTGTCCAGATGACCCTGTGAAGCGGCAAAACCGAGAAGCGTTCCACCACATCGTACAGGTCGCGCGTTTTGGTGGTGCAGCTGAGCACCAGGTGCACCTCGCACTCCTTCAGTCGTTCACAGCAGGCTTTCAGTTCGCCAATCTGCATGGTGTTGCGCTGACTGCGCCCGGCAGTGTCCACAAACACCACGTCCATGTTCGCAAACTCGCGCACAGCGGCTGGCAGTTCGGTGCTGCTGTACACCACGCGGATGGGCACGTCGATAATCTGGCTGTAGGTGCGCAACTGCTCCACCGCGGCGATGCGGTAGGTGTCTATCGTGATCAGCCCCACTCGCTTCCTCTGCAGAAGGGCATACTGCGCCGCCAGCTTGGCGATGGTGGTGGTCTTCCCGACACCGGTGGGCCCCACCAGCATCACCACCTTGGGCTGACCACCCTCCAGCGCGATGGGTCCGGCGGTAACCAGCCTGTCCGCAATCAGCGACTGCAGGGCAGGCTCCGAGAGAGTCTCTTCGGGAACCGAGCTCAGCAGTTCGCGCGCGATGGCTTCTTCCACCTCAGCCTGCGTCAGCAGGGACAACCAGCGGTTTGGCGTGGATGGTTCGGCGGGGGCATTGCTGGGCACAACCGCCACTCCCTGCCGGGCAAGCTGGGCAATCATTGCTTTCAGGTTCTGGATTTCGTTCTCCAATTGCTCAATGCGGGAGGATTGTTCGCGCGAAGGGGGTTCCACGCTAACGGTAGTCCGCGCCGGCTGGGGACGGCGCAGGCTTTCCAGGTCGGGATTGTCGGACGCCCAGACCTCCACCATCTCGCGCCCCCACACGCCCAGTACCTTTTTATTCACCTTACGCGTTTGCAGGATGACGGCATCACGCCCCAAATCGGCACGAACCATTGCCAGCGCTTCGGTTATCGTCTTCGCCTGATATTTCCGCACGTCCGCCATCGTTCATGACCTCCTCAAAATAGCTTCGCCTATGCCGCCTGAGAGGCGACCGAGAACATGGGCACGGAGACTATGGCAACTGCCTCCACCGACACGCCGCCTGCCACCTCATTGTAGGCGATGCAGGCGACCGAGGGCATGGAGCGTTCAATCAATCGGCGCAGAGGCAGTCGTATCTGAGAAGAGCAGAGAATGACCGGCACGTAGCCCATTCCTGCCATGTTTTCCGCCTGCGTTCCAATCTCGCGCAGAAGAGCGCTGGCGAAAGCGGTGTCTATCGCCATCTGCAAGCCCGACGCGGTGGGCTGAACACACTCACGCAGCCGCCCTTCCAGCGATGGCTCCAGAGTCATCACATACAGCACACCGTCCGAGGAAAGGTACTGCCGGGTGATGGTGCGCGCCAGCGAGGCGCGTACCAGTTCGCCCAGCTGGTCAGGGTCTTTGGTGCGCGGCGCATAGTCTGCCAGCGTCTCCAGAATGGTGCCGAGGTCGCGAATCGGGATGCGCTCGCGCAGGAGGTGCTGCAGAACCTTCTGCACCTCGCCAACCGTCATCAGGTCGGGAATCAGCTCCTGCACGACGGCGGCGTTCTGCTGTTTAATGTGGTCGAGCAGGGTCTGCACGTCCTGGCGGGAGAGGATATCGGCGGCGTACTGTTTGATAATCTCGGTTAGGTGCGTGGCGATAACCGCCGAGGGCTCCACCACCGTACAGCCCAGCATCTCCGCCGCGTCGCGCCGAGTGGCGGGTATCCAGTACGCACTCAGACCGAAAGCCGGCTCGCGCGTGGGGATGCCGCCCAGCGGCTCCATCTGCTGAGGGTCGTCCACGCCCATCGCCAGCAGGTACTGCGGGTACACCTCGCCCGTTGCCACCGGCTCCCCTTTAATCTTGATGGTGTACTGCTCGTTTTTGAGTTGCAGGTTGTCGCGGATGCGCACAGAGGGCAGAACGATGCCCAGCTCCAGCGCGGTCTGGCGGCGAATCAGGTTGATGCGCTCCACGAGGTCGCCGCCTGCAGAGGCGTCTACCAGTCCCAGCAATCCTAAACCCAGCTCCAGTTCAATCGTATCCACAGTCAAGAGGGGAAGCACCGCTTCGGGTCCCTTTGGCGGTTCAGGAGCGGGCTGGCGTTTGGGGGCAGGCTCCGCGCGGCGCGTGCGTGACTTCTCGTTGCGGGTGAGGGCGTAGCCGATTCCACCCAGCGCCGCCGCCAGCAGTAGCAGTTGCAGGATAGGAAAGCCGGGCACCAGCGCCATCGTCAACAACATGCCTGCCACAATCCACACGGGGCGCGCTCGCGAGAGCAGTTGTGTAATCAGGTCCTGCCCGATGTGGGTCTGCGTTGCCGTGCGCGTGACCAGTATGCCCGCAGCCGTAGAGATGAACAGAGCAGGTATCTGTGCCACCAGTCCCTCGCCGACGGTCAGCAGGGTATAGGTGCGCAGGATGGTCAGCGCGTCGCCCTGTCCGTTGCGCAGACCGATGAGAAAACCGCCCACGATGTTGATGATGATGATGAGCACCGCCGCGATGGCATCACCACGTACGAACTTGCTGGCACCGTCCATCGCCCCGTAGAAGTCCGCCTCTTCTTCAATGGCTTTGCGCCGCTCTTTCGCCTGCTCCTCCGTGATGAGCCCGGCGTTCAGGTCGGCGTCAATCGCCATCTGCTTGCCAGGCATGGCGTCCAGTGTGAAGCGAGCAGCCACCTCCGCCACACGCCCTGCACCGTTGGTAATCACCACAAACTGCACGATGACCAGAATGAGGAACGCCACCACGCCGACCACGTAGTCGCCGCCCACAACGAAGTTCCCGAACGCCTCAATCACCCGTCCGGCGGAGCCCGTACCCAGTATCAGTTTGGTAGCGGCGATGTTCAGCGACAGGCGAAACAGTGTGGCAATCAACAGCAGGGAGGGAAACACCGAAAACTGAAGTGGTTCCTGAACATAAAGCGTGGTAAGGAAGATGAGCGCCGCACCTGCCAGATTCACCACCAGGCAGGTATCTAGCAGCCATTCGGGCAGTGGCACAATAAGCATCACTACCACGCCCAGAACAGCCAGCGCCATCAAAAGGTCACTGTATTTGCCTAATCGTCCCCAGAGTCGTGAACTAACTACCGTGCCAGTCATCTCTATGCCCCAGTAGAAATATCGGCAAACCTGAGAGGTTTCTCAAGGTTTTTGGGGGAAAGCTGGTGAGCCGATACACAGCCCCACCTGACCTCCCCGCAGGCGGGGAGGGACTCTTGACAGCCCCACTTAGCCTTCCCACAGGCGGGGAGAGACGTCCCCCTACTTGCGGGGGACTACAGGGGGCTGATAACTCCTCAAAAAGCCCCACAAGTTGGGAGATTGGGGAAACTTCAGGAAGCGACCTGGTGGAGAAAGAGCTTCACTTCGTCAAACGCCCGATTCTGCCACGGGATGTATCCAGCTTCAGCTGCCTCTTCCAGTCGCAGCCCGGCGCGAGGTCGCGAGGCAAGATAAACCTGTATGCGCGCCTTGGACATGTTGCTGGGCGGTGAGTAATTCTCTTGTCTCCGCTGGAGACACTCGAAGTACTGGTCAACACAGTGCATGGCGGTATCGTGAGCAAACGCTCGCAGGCAAAGGTCCTCAACCGTTCCGGGCTGGTTTCCGCCGGGCAGGATTATCACCGCGACACGCGGTTTTTCGCCGGCAAGCTGCAAAGGTGCTGTGGGAACAGGCAGATTCGCGTTCTTCAGGGCGTCGCATACACTCTGGAAGGCAGACTGGGCGTCAGCATCGGCGTCACGAACAATCCCAAGCGAAACGACCTCGTTGAAACCCGGTGAGAGGGTCAATGCTTTCAGCCCAGACCGGTAGTTGTTCTTGCCCTGAAGGCTTATGGGCTGGATACCATCTATTGCCAGATGGCGCATGAGTGCACCGAAAAACATCTCATCTTCTTTGCCTTCCACAACCAATAAGCGGGGCTGGACAATCTCGACAGCCATCACCGAACCTCCAGCCCAACACTAAGGGCGGTCTCAAGGGCTTCACGGTCGTAGGTGATGGCTCGAATCACGCCGTTGACCTTTTCCAAACGGTGCAACCGAAAGTCGTAGCACTCCGTTTCCGAGAAGGCACGATGCGCGGCGCTAATACACTCCAGACTGTGAGTGGTAGCGAAGACCTGCGTATCGAACTCGCGAGCCGCCTCCCCAATCGCTCGCCACACTCTGGGCAAAATTGAGTGGTGCAGTCCATTTTCCACCTCATCGACAAGTACAATACCTTTCGGTGCATTGCCGATGTGCAGAGCCAGACTGGCGAGCCTTACCATTCCTCCTCCCATGAGCGCCAGGGGCAACATCCGTCCCATCCCGACATCGCCGTACAGCATCGGTGTCCCCGAGACCGCCGCGACAGCGAGCCGCTTCAATCTGGGCTCAATCAGCCTCAGTATCTGCGTGATAACGTCCTGCTTGCCCTGGATTTCCATATTGCTGAAGCGCTCGGCATCTTCGCTGTGAGCGATTTGTACGGAAGCACTCTGGAAAAAGGCAGGAAAGGGCGGCGGCGGGGGGGCAGGCTCCATGCGCAATACCCCGCTTTGGTCCAGCGACAGGATGCACTTTCCTTTGTGTTTGTCTTCCTCGTATTCCAGCTCAAGCGTTTGTAATGCTCTGGAAACCCCGGCAATTCTGGATGCCTGCATGGCGTCCTCCGGTTGTCGCTGCACCAGTGATTCAACAGAAGAATGAGCAACTTTCAGGCGCAGGACGCGGCGCCGGGTAACGGTATTATCGCCCGACAGCTCTATCTTTTTGGATGTATCAAACTGGTAGAAAAGGGAGTCCCAGAGGCTTTCATCCTGCCGCGCAACGCTTACTTTAACTTCCAGAATCCCTCGAAATGCGTTAAGCCTCAGCGTCAGTTCCGGGTTATACGCCCCACAGTGAAGAAACAGCGCCTCAAGCAGAGCGGTTTTACCGACGTTGTTCGCTCCGGCAATCAGGTTCACCCTTGCCAGGTCGGTAAGGTTCAGGTGGTCAAAGCACCGGAAGTTTTTTATTTCGAAGGAACGGTACATCGCGTGAGTGCCCCTCTCATGGTTTGGCCGCACTTTTTATTTCACTGTATTACAGAGCTTATCCTACTGCGGGTTTCGACGCCAGCGGGGGGCGGTGATCTTGCGCCAGATGTAACCCATGCGTCTGGACCAGCTGGGGGCGCGGTAGAGGTCCAGCAGGCGGATGCCCAGATAGTGCAGGAATCCCGGGCGTTTGCACAGTTCGAACAGCAGACGCAGGCTGAGAGGCATCGGTAGGAAACGCAGGGTCTCCACGATGTGCTGGGGCACAGGAACCTGCAGGCACTTCGCCACGTTGTGCAGCGCCAGGTGTACGGGGCGCGTCGTGCCGAACTGGTAGGCGGTAACCACCACATCGTGCCAGGAGGTTACCCTTGAGGCGAGCAGAGCCACGTCCACCAGCCATTTTAGCCCCAGACCGCAGTGGTGGTAATAGTAATGCGCGCACAGGTAGCTCAGGTGCGCGGGCAGGGTAAGCACCGGCATCTCATCTATCCCCGCGCCGGCGACAGCGGTGATGCTGTTCCAGATGTCTGCACGTGACGGGGGATAGAAGCCCGGCGCATCCAGATGTGCTTCCGCACGAAGCAAAAGCGTGCCTTCCTGGCGGGTGAATGAGGTCTCGGCGCGGTATCGCTCACCGAACTGCTTGCCGGCGATGTCTTCATCCTCCTCCTGCCAGCCCAGATGCGCCATCACCGACTTCAGAACGTTCGCGTCCTCCGGGTGCACCAGCAGGTCAATATCTTTCATCGCCCGCGTGCCGGGGGCGGTGTACACCGTTGCCAGCAGGGCGGCGCCCTTCACCACTGCAAACCGCACGCCTGCGCTCTGCAGGGCAGGCACTATTTGCGCCAGCTGGTGCAAGTACAGCATGTTGCCCGCTAGCTGCGTGTTGTAATCGCTCTGAAGGCGCGCGCGCACCTCAGCGGGGGCACTGTCGGGCAGGAGTCTGTACAGCAGACCGGATACCCCCTGTGCACGCGACTGCTCCACCAGCGATTCCCACTCCTCGTCGTCCGCTATCTGCCAGTCCGGCATCTCGCCGCGGCACCACGCGCCGACAACGCGACACAGCAGGTCGCAACTCATGCCTTTCACTCTGCAGAGAGCGTCCGACATCCTAAATCTCCCCCGGCTTCACTGCACCGATTTCTTTGCCATCAGGGCGCACGTTCAGCCCACCAAACCGCAGGATAGCCACCTGTGAGGCGTCCCGGAGCGGCGTGCGCACGGTGATGGTACGGTTCACAAAATCAATACGCTCCAGAATACCTATCGCCAGACAATCCCCCTCCGCGTTCAGCAGTCCCAGAAGCAGTTTCACAAAGCGATGCACGCCGGCGATGGTCACGTGCGCCACCCGAAAGGTCTCTTCCACAATGCCGAGCGCGCGCTCGTCCACCACCTTGTCGGTGATGATGAACAGGTGCTCCCACGAGCGTTCCGCCCAGAACACGCGCGAGCGCAACGTCTCCTGCAGGAAATGGATTTCGTTCCACTCCAGCGGTGTGCCCGTGTTGAACCATGTGCCCTCACAGGCTATCTGCGAGAGCGCGAACGTATGCGAGCGTGAATCCTGAAAATACCGGAAGAAGCGCATCATCCGCCTCTGCTGGCGCATCTCTGGCGACTTCGTGACCACCGTTTCGGGTACGGGCAGGCGAATCAGGCGACAGCTGCGCCCCTGCAGGGGGCGAAGGATATGCTCCAGCTCATCTTTGCGTTGAATGGCGACCACGAACTGCGGGCGTATCGCCTCCACTTTGGCACACTTCAGGCGTCGGGCAGACGCGCCGCTGACGAAACCTGTGGTGTCGATGATGACCGACTCGGCTCCTGCCTCCACCGCTCTGGCGACCATCGCGCGCACGCCGTTGACCGTCTCCAGCATTCGCCCGCGCGGAGTATTGGAGCCGACAAAGTAGATAGCCCGCGGCACCACCGCATGCAGAGTGGGCACAGGCACCTCCAGCAAGCCCATGCCAATGGTGGTGGGAGGACCAATCTCGGATTGTCCGACGTCGGCATCAACGACCGCTACCCGGATACCGTGCCCCAGCTGGCGGTTCGCCAGCAGAGCAGCAAAGGTTGTCTTGCCAACGTCGCGTGCACCCAGGAGCATGATACGCGCGCGCTGTGTCGCCAGCGTTTGAAGTGCCTGCTCCCACTCTGGGCTGCCTTTTTGTGGTTCGTTTGCCATTCACGCCCCGTCTTTTCTGTTCGGTTTGTGTGTTTACAATGGATTATACTCGAATCGTTGCGCGTACTGCTTAAAATTATATTAACCGCTTAACCGTGCTTCGTGCAAGCCCATCCGCTGGTTATTATGGGTTGTTTTCGGTATAATCTGAACAGCATTGACCGGGAGAGAAGAAGCATGAAACGGTCGACATGGCTGGCACTATCGGGAGCGGCGGTGATTCTGGCGGGACTGCTGGTGCTGTGGCGGATGGCTGTAACGCCTGTGCCGCCAGAGGACCAGCAGGTGCGCGACCGCCTGGAGGAGATACGCCTGGCGGTGGAACAGCGCGACCTGAACGCCATTATGGATGCCATCTCGCAGGATTTTGATGCCTTTGGCTATTCGCCCGACCGTTTGCGCATAGAGATTGCTTCGGCGTTCCGACGGGGTATCAAACCGCATCTGCGCTACTCGAACCCGTCTGTGAACATCATCGGCAAAGAGGCGAGCGTGAACATGCGCGTGGAGGTATGGTGGGAGGACCAGGGTTCCGTGAGCAGGCACGAGCCGACCGACATTCAGGTGTACCTGCGCAAAGAGCCTGCACGCAAATGGCTAATCATCCCCACCGAAAAGTGGCGCGTGGTGGATGTTGAGGGAGTAAGCATCGGTGAGCTGGAATAGTCGGGCGGAATATACAAAGGTAGACTATCAGGTGCACACGTTCCTCTCTCACGATGGGCGGGCAACTATGCTGGAGCACTGCGCCCGCGCCATGGCGCTCGGGCTGGACGAGATTGGCTTCACCGAGCACAAAGACTTTGACCCCAACGACCCCGTGGTGGAGTACTTTGACTACGACCTGTTTATGGATGATATCGTTTATGTGCGTGACCTGTTCCGGGGGCGATTGCGTATCCGCGCCGGGGTGGAAATTGACTACCAGCAATGGTTCGAACCGGAGGTGCGCGTGTGGCTCAGCCAGTATCCTTTCGACTATGTGCTGGGCTGTGTGCACTATGTGGACGGGCGCATGCTGATGACCGACGAGTATGTGGAGCGTTTTCCCACCGCGCGCGAGGCGTATGCGCGGTATTATGAAGAAGTGCTGTACTCGGTACAAAGCGGGCTGATTGATATCGTCGGACATCTGGAGTATGCCAAACGGCGGGGCGTGCCTCGCTTTGGTGCGTTTGACCCCACTCCCTACCGTGACCAGCTGTTTACCCTGTTTGACCTGATGGTGGAGAAGCAGGTCGTTCTGGAGGTGAACACCGCCGGGCTTCGGCAGGACGCCCGGGACTTTTACCCCTGCAGGCAGACGCTCCAATGGTACTACGAACGGGGAGGACGGCTGATTACCTTCGGCTCGGATGCGCATCACCCCGATGACCTGGCGTACCGCTATCTCGACGCGGTTCAAATGGCATGGGAGATTGGCTTTCGCGAGGTAGCGGTGTTCGAGAAGCGGCAGATGCGCCTCCTGCCGCTGTGCAAGGGAAAGAAGTAGCTACTGGGCGTTAATAGCCGCTGCGGGCGCCCGCACCACCAGCACCTCGCACGGCGCTTTCTGCAGGACAGTGGTCAGCAAACCATCCGTCGCCGACACATCGCCCGATGTGATGCCGAGCACCAGCTGGCTGGCATGTTCCTGCTCGGCGGTCATCACGATTCCTCTGGCAAGGTCGCGGCATCGCTCCACCCGTTTCTCCACCCGCACCCGTGCCCGCTTCGCCATCGCTTCCAGCTGGTCCAGCGTGCGCTGGGCTATCTCCTCCTGCTCGGGCATGGGCGTGCTGAGCGCCAGCTTCTGAGGCACAACCAGGATGTATACGATATGCAGGATGGCGTGCTGGTCTTTGGTCATGTGCAGGGCGTGCTGGGCGGCGTACTCCGCGTTCATACCTTCCCACACAGGCAGGAGCACCACCTTCTCTGCGCTTCCCTCCGCACCTTCGTAGCTGCTGGGAAGACCCAGCGAAGCGCGCGCCTGACGCATCGTGCAGGCAACGGGCAACTGCGAGCGCACGCCCGGCACCCGACGAAGCACCTCCATCACGTGGTCGGGAATATCGCACAGCACAATGCGCGCACCGTGCCTCTGGATATACGCCTGGGCGTCGGCAAAGGTCTCTGCACCCTCTTCGGTGCACTCGGTGATGCCCGCACAGTTGATGATGATACCTGCCGGGTTGCGTTTCAGCAGAAGGTTCGCCGCAGCCTTAATCGTCTGCCAGTGATTTTTGGTCAGGGCGCCCAGCAGGTTCACCGTATCCTGACGCGCCTCAACGATCATGCCTCATCGCCTCTGCAATGCATCACTGCTATTTCATTATACGCAAGATTGTTAAGAGCATATTTCTTGCTCCTACGGCAGGGCAGGAGGCTGGAACCCTTTCAGCTCTTCCTCACTCTGCGGCACTTTCAGCCTGCCGTCCGCTATCATCTGGCGCAGAGTCTCTATCTTGTCCAGCACCTCTTTGGGCACAAGGTGTTTGGTGTACTGCATCGGGCTCAACCCCACACCGTTCTCCTTGATGCCCATGTCGCGCGTGCCCGGTTTGAACCTGCCCTCTGCCACCTCCTTGCAAACTTCAAAAACGGCGTTGTCCACGCTCTTGATCATGCTGGTCAGCACGAAACCGGGCTCAATGTAGTCCTGGTCCGAATCCACACCGATGGCGAAGTGTCCTTTGCCCATCTTCTTCGCCGCCTCGATGACTCCCAGTCCACACTGCCCGGAGGCATGATAGACGATGTCCGCGCCGCGTTCGAACTGCGATAGAGCCAGCTCCTTGCCCTTCGCGGTGTCGGTCCAGTTGCCCGTGTAGCCAACCAGCACCTTTGCCTTGGGGTTGGTGGTCATCACGCCCGCGCGGTAGCCTGACTCGAACTTCTTAATCAGCGGTATCTCCATTCCGCCCACAAACCCCACCGTTCCCGTTTTGGTCATCGCGCCTGCCAGCGCACCCACGAGGAACGAGCCTTCGTGCTCGCGGAACTTCAGCGATACGCAGTTGGGCAGGTCGGGCGCGTTGCCGTCCACAATCGCGAAGATGGTGTTTGGGAACTGAGGGGCGACCTTTTTCAGGGCGTCTTCCATCGCGAAGCCTACGGCGATAACCACATCGTACTTCTGCTGAGCCAGCAGGCGCAGGTTTTGCTCATAGTCGGGGAGCTTGACGGATTCCAGATAGCGCACCTCCGCGCCCAGCTCTTTTTCGGCACGCTGGAGTCCTCGCCATGCCGACTCATTGAACGAGCGATCACCGATTCCTGCGATATCCGTCACCATTGCCGCGCGAAGCCGCTTTGTCCCTGTCGGGGTGGTCTCTGCCGTAGGCGAGGACGGCTTTCTCGCGCAGGCAGTAAACAGTAACAGCACACTGAACGCAAGCAGTATCGAGTGAGTTCTCATCCTATTCGTCATCAGAGGTCTCCTCGTCATCGGATTTCTGTTCCTGAGTCTGATAGACGGGCTTCGTTCGGGCAATCAGCCGCTGTTGAACTTCCCTGCCCTTCGCGGTGCTGGTGACTGGCAGGTAGCTCACGTAACGGGCATCGGGAACGTCCTGCTGTCGCCAGTGCTCCAGCAGTCTGTTGCGCAGGTTCTGGGGTTCAAACCCCACGTACAGCACCTGGTACTGCGCGTCCCGGAAGCGGTATACCGCGGCGCAGGCAGGAGCCTGCCTCGCGCTCTGCTCGTTCCACTCAATGACGCCAGAGCTCCAGCGGGGGTCGCGCTGAAGTTCATAGTTAATCCAGCGGCGGAACATTCCCTTCAGCGACGCCCCGGATAGCGCCGCGATGTACTCGGCGCGGTCCATGATGTCCGGCGGCAGGCGCAATCCTACCACCAGCGCACGTCGTACAGGGGTCTGTTTGCTCTCCTCGTTCTCCATCGCTACTTGTGAATTGCCATCCTCTCGGTGTCTTCGTATGCCTCCAGCAACGCTTCGGTCAGTGTCGGATGGGCGTGGATGGTATGGGTCATTTCCTCAACCGTGCTTTCCAGCTGGATGGCGGTCACCGGCTCGCCAATCAGGTCGGTGGCGTGCGGTCCCACGATGTGCACGCCCAGAATCTCGCCGTAGCGTGCCTCGGAAACCACCTTCACCAGCCCTTCGCGCTCGTTCATCGCCATCGCTTTGCCCAGCCCACGAAAAGCGTATTTACCCACGCGCACGTCATATCCCTGCTCGCGCGCCTGCTTCTCGGTAAGACCGACCGATGCCACCTCGGGCACGGTGTACACACAGCTGGGCACTGCGCGATAGTTCATGCGCCGCTCCTGCCCCATCGCGTTGCTTGCCGCGACGATGCCCTCCATCGACGCCACATGCGCCAGCTGAATGCGCCCCGTCACATCCCCGATGGCGTAGATGCCCGGCACACTGGTCTCCATCTTGTCGTTGACAGCGATGCCTTTCTCGTGCGTCCTGACGTTCACCGTTTCCAGCCCCAGCCCGTCCAGCACCGCTCGCCTTCCTACAGCGACCAGCACCACCTGGCACTCAATGGTCTCCTCGCCTTTCTCGGTCTGCACCACCACCTGCTTCACGCCGTTCTTGGTGTGTTTGACCTCTTTCACGCGCGAGTTCAGCAGGAAGCGGATGCCCTGTCGCGTCAGGCTCCGCTGGAGCTCGGCGGCGATGTCGGCATCTTCGTTGGGCAATATCTGGGGCATAATCTCCACAACCGTTACTTTCGCGCCAAGCCCATTATAGATATAACCGAACTCACAGCCGATAGCACCTGCACCGATAATCACCATCTGCGCGGGCACTTCGGTGGCGGAAACGGCGTCATCGCTCGTCCAGATGCCCTCACCTTCCAGACCAGGCACGGGCAGTTTCACCGGCGCCGAGCCTGTGGCAATCAGAATAGTGCGCGTGCGGATGGTTTCGGTGGAGCCGTCGGGCAGGAGCACCTCCACGGTATGGTGTCCCGCGATACGCCCCGTTCCCTGAATGTGACGCACGCCGTTCTTTTTGAACAGACTGGCGATGCCGTTGCGCAGGGTGGAAACCACCTTATCCTTGTGCGCCATCAGTTTAGCGAAATCAATGCTGACCTCACCCGTGCTGATGCCAAACGCCTCAGCGTGCTTCACCTGCTGATAGCGTTCCACGCCAGCAATCATCGCCTTCGTAGGGATGCATCCCCAGTTCAAACAGCATCCGCCAAGATACTCCTTTTCGATGCAGACCACACGTCCCCCCAATTGCGCGGCGCGAATCGCGCCCACATATCCACCCGGTCCTGCACCGATAACGGTCACATCGACGTCGAACGATTCCGTGCGTGTCATCTGCGGTTGTTCCTCCGTCTGTGGCTGAATTCTGTCCATCTGTGCGGCGCGCTCAAGCAGCTGTACCGCTTGGGCAAGAGGGGGCGCAGTGCTGACAGGCGGCTCCATGACAATGGCATCCTGTGTGTTGGGTTGCGGCATCTCTCCTCCTCAAGATACAGCGTTTGACATGACTGAAGTGCCCGGGGCGGGACTCGAACCCGCACGCCTTACGGCCCGGGATTTTAAGTCCCGTGCGTCTACCGATTCCGCCACCCGGGCATACCCTTACAAAGTATAGCACGGCAGGATGGAGAAGGCAAGAGAGCGCAGGGTATTGGTTGCCGACTGGTGAAAATATGGGTTCAGGAAGAGCCTGGTCAAGGGGGGAGCCGATGGAGGCAACGGTCCACGTCACCACGATAGACTACCTCATCATTGTGGCGTACCTGCTGTTTGCCCTGGTGATGGGCGTTATTTTGGGGAAGCGGGCTTCCAAAAGCCTCGCGGAGTACTTTGCCGCCGGGCGAAGTCTGCCCTGGTGGCTGGCAGGCACAAGCATGGTAGCAACTACCTTCGCTGCCGATACGCCGCTGGCAGTGTCAGGGCTGGTGCGCACGCAGGGTGTGGCGGGCAACTGGTTCTGGTGGAACGGGGTGTTTGCCAACATGCTGGGTACGTTCCTGTTCGCGCCCCTGTGGCGGCGTAGCGGTGTGCTGACCGACCTCGAGTTCATCAAGATACGCTATGACGGTAAGGCGGCGGAGTTTCTGCGCGGTTTCCGAGTGCTGTATTCGTCGCTTATCTACAACTCCATCGTGATGGGCTGGGTGATTCTGGGCGCGTCCAAGATTGTGCAGGCGACTTTTGGCTGGGACCCATGGGTGACGCTGGGGGTCTTAATCGTTATCACCTTCATCTACACGCTGAGCGCAGGACTATGGGGAGTGGTCATCACCGACATTGTGCAGTTCATCCTGGCGGTCACCGGGGCGGTGTGGCTGGGTATCTCGTCTCTGCTGGCGGTTGGAGGGGGCACGTCGCTGGTGAGCCAGCTGGCGGAGCGCGGTTTGCTGGAACGGCTGGCTATCGTGCCCACGCCCGAGATGCGCGAGCTGTGGGTGGCGTTTCTGACCTACGTGCTCCTGCAGTGGTGGACGGTGGGGCGCCCTGACGGCGAAGGATACATTGCCCAGCGTATCCTTTCCACTCGCGACGAGCGTCATGCGACGCTGGCGTTTCTGTGGTTTGCCTTCGCGCACTACGTGATTCGCCCATGGTGGTGGCTGCTGGTAGGTCTGGCGTCTCTCATCCTGATCCCTGAAGCCATTCCTGCCGCCCGCGGTGGCGATGAGGCGGCGTATCCGATGCTGATGGGCAGGCTGTTGCCGGTGGGCGTGCTGGGCATCATGGTGGCATCCCTGCTGGCAGCGTTCATGAGCACGATGGATACGCAGATGAACTGGGCGGCGAGCTATCTGACCAATGACTTCTATCGCGCCTACATCCGCAGGGATGCTTCCGACAGACACTATGTGCTGATGGCAAGGGTTGCCACCACGGTCATACTGCTGCTGGGCGTGGGAGTATCGTTGATTACGCAGGAAATCAGCAAGGCGTGGATGCTTCTGGCTGGGCTGAACGCGGGCATCGGCACGGTGTCTGTGCTGAGGTGGCTGTGGTGGCGCGTGAACGCATGGAGCGAGCTGGGCGCGATGCTTACTGCCCTGGTGGCGAACACCGTGATCCACGTGCTGGGCTGGATGAAGATAGCGCCGTTCGCCATGCTGATCGAGAAAGAGGGCTTCCCCTATCGCCTGATGATTATCGTCGGCTTGACGCAGGTTGCCTGGTTAGCGTTTACTTTTCTGACCAGCCCGGTTTCCCGCGAGAGGCTGGTAGAGTTCTATCGGCGCGTGCGCCCGCCCGGCTGGTGGGGAAGCATCCCGCAGGAGGCTGGTGTCGTTCCCGTGCGCATGGGATGGGGCTGGCTTGCCGGCTGGGCAGGCGGTGCGTTCCTGATTTACGGTGGTCTGTTTGCGCTGGGTGGTCTGCTGCTGTGGCAGTCCAGCTGGCTGTGGGGTGGGCTGGCGGCGTTCGTGGTAGGCGTCATCGGCGTGCGCTATGGATTGCAGGCGACCTGGCGGCAGAGCGTAGAGGCAGCGGAAGTGCAGTGGCGGAGTTGAGGGTCAGCGGAGCGCTTTGCGCATCTGCTCGAAGGCTTCTGCAGGGGCGTCTCCGACCAGCACGACGTTGACATCACCATCGCGCCATGCCTCTACGTGGGCGGCGAGCGGAGCCAGCGATTTGACAAGCGGTCCGTTGGCTCGCAGGGGCTGGCGAGTCTGGAACAACACGAGAGAAGACGCCTCATCGCTGTAGTGCAGGCTCACCAGCGGGCGCGTTCCGACCATGCGTACTCGCACTTCTACCAGACGAAAGCCCTGAGGCAGCTCACGCGGTTGCCGGATGGGGAAAGGTATTAGCGGTTGTGCCTCTTTCACGCTGGTAAACACCTGCACAGGCGGTAGAACGTTTTGTTCGGTTACCCGTGCAGGAAAGCGCGGCGCAAATCGCTCTGGCGGAATGACCGCAGGCAGAGTAAGCCTGATGTATTCAGTGCGCATCCTTACCTCTCCTCGCGGGTTCAGTTCCTCCATACGCAGAATCACACCGTATTCACGGTCAATCCACCATCGACGCACCGGTTTGCCCTGCGGTGTTCGGGCTTCCAGCAGAACCGCTCGTCGCCCTGCAACAGGCTCAATCCCCTTGACCGTCAGCACAATCTCCCTGCGGCGCAGTCGCTCCATCAGCTCCCGTCGGCGGCGAAGGCTCAGCGGCTGGTCCGATGGCAGGACGCGCACCTGCTTCAGGCGGGGTAGATAGTGGAAGCGGCGAATGCCGTCGTCGATTAATACCTCTCCTCGCCGCGCAGCGGGCTGCAGGTACTCTACCCGATAGCGTATCCCTGCCCGCTGGATGTGTTCGCGTACCGCCGGCAGGGGCGTCGGCAGGAAAAACCGCGTTACCCTCACCCCTTCCAAAGCAACGGTACGCTCGGCGTTTTCCATGCGCTGGAGCCACTCGGCGGGCGCCTGCGCCCGGGCAATAGACCAGGAGAGGGAACACAGGGCTATCGCGAACAGAATACCTCTCATTGGAGCATCGGTTCCATCTTCAACGTTTTCATCTGCGCTTCCCGGGTAAGCATCTGCAGGGACGGGTCGCTGAAGCCGCTGGTGGAAGTTGCGCCCACGTATTCCTGCACGATTGCCTGAGCCAGAGTGGACTCGTCGGTGGATGGAGTAACAGGCATCGACTGGTGTGACACACTCCACCACAGGGCAATCGCAGAGACTGCCGCTGCGACTGCTGCAAATGACAGCCGCACTGCCGTCTGGACAACCCTGCGTCGGTACACAGCAGAGCGTGCGTGGTCGCGGATGCGCCGGCTGAGGTGGGCGGGAGCATGTTCGGGGGCTAACTGTGCCAGCGCCTGCTTCAGCTGGAGGTGCTCCTGCACCGTCCGAGCGCACGCCTCACAACTGGCGAGGTGTGCCTCCAGCTTCGCCATCATTTCGGGCGGGCACAAGCCGTCAACATACTCTACTATCGTCCTTTCCCATTCTCGACAGGCTTTCATCGTTCAATCCTCGTTCATATAGCTTGCCAGTGCTTCTCGCAGGCGGGCACGTGCATGAAACAGGCGCGATTTGACCGTGCCCACGGGAACACCCAGCACCTGGGCGACTTCTTCATAAGATAGCGATTCCAGGTCATGCAGAACCAGCGTCTGGCGCATCGCCGCCGGCAGGCTGTCAATGGCTCGATGGAGCACGGCGCTCAACTCTTCCTGTAACAACAGCCTCTCCGGCTCGTTCTGCGTGTCCGGCAGGTCAAGAACGCTTTCCTCTTCAGCGGTGGATTCGGCGTCGCGATGGCGCCACAGCGGAATCCAGCCTTTCTCGCGCTGTCGGCGGCGGATGGTGTCCCGGCACAGGTTCGTGGCGATGCGGAACAGCCACGTTTGCAGGGAGCTCTCCTCGCGGAACCCATGCAGTGACCCCAACGCCTTGAGAAACACTTCCTGCGTGATGTCTTCCGCATCGGTTTCGTTGTCGACCAGCCGCTTCACATACCGATAGATTTTGTGCTGATAGCGTTCCACAATTTCATCGAAGGCGGTCAGGTCGTTGCGTTTACACCGCGCTATCAGCGCGGCGTCAGCGTCGTTCAACGGCATCGCCCTCTCCAACCGGGATTCCCCCTCGCCGACTTTCCCTTCTGTGTATATTGACGCTCGGCTTGGGGAAAAGTTCACACGCCCTCTCCTCGCCTGGGAAGCACACTCTCAACAACTGGACTGTCGGGGTCGCTTGGCGGTTCGTCCCCAAGCTTGGGCGTAGATGATGCGTGGAGGGCGAGGCTCCCGCCGAGCCGTGTCGCCCTCTCC
>FMJZ01040112.1_pt1 | contig 24265 bp, 20 predicted proteins | sample 1987881 | NCBI WGS metagenome assembly FMJZ01 (sample SAMEA4378227, study PRJEB15110) | soil metagenome | biome: soil; feature: Field; material: Soil | place: India | collected 2015-03-11 | depth 0 m
TACTATGGGATTGTCATTCATCTTGTTAACAAAGAAATTAGAATCCTCGAAAGCTCCGGTGACTTCGCTTTGCTTGAAGCTGATTCTGGTGTCGTTTGGCATGATTTTGTCCAAATTTTGTTGGCAAACAATTATTTTGGCTTGGAAAATCTCGCATTGATTCCTGGGACAATTGGTGGTGCAGTAACTCAAAACGTTGGCGCTTATGGTGTAGAACTCAAAGATTTTATTCAGGAAGTGTGTGGGTTCAACATTCAAACTGGTCATTTTGTACGTTTTTCCAATTCAGACTGCAGATTCGATTACAGGAGCTCAATTTTTAAAAATGAGTTGAAAGGAAAATTCATCATAACCTCTGCCAAATTCAAACTTTCCAAGAAGCCCAACATCAACATTTCCTACCCAGAGTTGAGAAATGTTGTCCAAAAAATACCTAATATTAAACCAAATCCTAAAAATGTCTTTGAGCAAGTTATTTCGCTTAGGAAAGCAAAATTGCCAGACCCAAAGGAATTCCCAAATGCTGGCTCTTTTTTCAAAAATCCTATTGTTGATTTGGTGACTTTAGATAATATTAAAACTAAGTACAATAATGTTCCATACTTTGATATGGGTCCAAACAAATATAAAATCCCCGCAGGTTGGTTAATTGACATTGCTGGTTGGAAAGGGAAGCGAATTGGAAACGTGGGAACTTACGAAAAACACGCATTGGTAATTATTAACTTCGGTGTAAAAAAAGGAAGCGAAATTCTTGAATTTTCGAAATTAATCCAAAAAGATGTTTTTGAGAAATTTAATGTTTGGCTCGAAAACGAAGTTGAATTGGTTCAATAACCTCCCTTTTGACAATATTTTTTGTTTTATTTTGTTAATAGTAAGAGGGTTAAAAAGAGTTGAAATTGAATTACCTTAAGAAAATATTAAGTAAGTTTATTAACAACCAAAGCGAAGAGAAAGAAACTCTTTCCAATTACTTAACTAATCTTTTGGCCGTATCGGTCCCAATGTATTTAATCAACAAAGAATTCGAAATATTATGGAAAAATAACGAATTTCACAAAATTGCTCTTGATAACCATGGTCGCAAATGTTATGAAATTTTATTTAATTCAAATACTATTTGTTCTAATTGTCCTGCTATTAAGTCAATCGAACAACAACGAATAAATGAAAATTTTGTTAAATTGAGTAAAAAGCACAGCGAACCAAAAGCTGTTAAAATTCTGTCGCTACCAATAATTTTAAATGGGATGATGGGTTCATTAAATGCTGTGGATTTCTTGCAATTCGTACTTGAAAAAGAAGAACCAAAAATAATAACAAAAGAAAGTGTTTTAGAACCCTTTGAAAACATCGAAAATTTTTCTAATCAAATTCAAATCCCAATATTGTTTTTCAACAAAGATTTTAGAGTAATTTTCACCAACAATTACGCAAAAGAAAGATACCAAATCGATCTTAGCAAAGAAAATAAAACAAGGTTGCTTGATTTGCTAATATTCGAAAAGGATGACGATTACGAAAAACTAATTCTTAATGTTTTGAATTACGGTAGCTATTCATTCACTGCCAAGGTAAATGATCAAATTGGTAAAACCGAAACTCCACTGGCTTGCAAGATTTTCAAGTTGTCCAAGGATGAAGATTTTTATATTCTTACGTGTAAGGAATTATCTAACAATAAGAACGAAAACTTGGGAAGTTTTGAAAGATACAATGTTTTTGAAGCGATTTTCGACAATTTATCCATAGGTTTACAAATTCAAGATGGCTGGAATAATATTCTTTTTCAAAATAAGGTTGCCCAAAGTATTTTTGATTTAAATAATGAATTGAAAAATCAGATTGTAAAACAGAAGATTTCTGGTAACCCATCAGAAGGAATAATATTTATTTATGAGGCTCAAACAAACCCAAACCAATCTTTTAATGTTACCGTAAAAGAATATTTTTCTCAAATAACTAATGAAAATTTGGAGTTCATTGAATTGATTGACGTAACAGAACTTGAAAATTTGAAGAGAACCTTAGAAATATACAAAATCCAACTTGAACAAATTACCAAAAATATTCGTTACGTATTTTTCAAACTTGGATACGATTATTTGATAAATGCATATTTTGGTAGCCTTCAAGGTGTCGAAGTTTTTGAAAAGCCTCTTGTAGAAAATCAAAAAATCAATTTTATCGATATAATTCACAATGATGATAGATCGAAAGTCCAGGATGTATTATCTGAATTGTTTCACTTTCCTAATATTTCAAAATCAATTGATTTTAGACTAAATAAATGCGAAGATGAATTCCAATGGGTAAAAGGAATTTTCGAAAATGTACCTGACGAAAGAGGAAAAATTGTGTTCGTTAATGTTTTTTTGCTTGATATCAACGAGCAAAAGAGAGTCGAAGAGCAATTGAAATCATCGCAAGAGGAAATGAGAAGACTTGCTCTTTATTTCGAGTCGTTAAGAGAAGATGAGAAAAAAAAGTTGGCCTTTGAAATTCACGACGAACTTGGGCATCTTTTAACAGCAATGAAACTAGAAATGTCCTGGATACTAAAAAAGAAATTTTTGAGGGAAGATGTACTCGAAGAAAAGTTAATAAAGCTGATCGAAATGGTCGAAATGACAATTAGAAAGGTTCGTTCAATATCTTCCCAACTTCGCCCCAGTATATTAGACCATTTTGGAATTGTAGCGGCAATTGAATGGCAAGCCAAGGAGTTCCAAAAACAAACTGCGATTCGTTCTCGGATTAATCTTCCCAAGCAAGAAATACAAATTGACGAGGCGAAATCTATTGTTGTTTTCCGAGTATTTCAGGAAATACTTACAAATATTGCTCGGCATGCTAATGCTACTCGAGTAGATATTAATTTGGAAATTGACCAAAATAATCTTATTTTGACGGTTTCTGATAATGGTAGAGGAATAAAACCAGAGAATATTTCGTCTAAAAGTTCTTTGGGTATTACTGGAATGAAAGAAAGGGCAAGTTCTGTTAATGGGAAATTGAGTATCCACGGAGTTTCAAATATCGGAACAACTGTAGCATTAACAATCCCAATAAATTAATTATGATAAAAATTATAATTGCAGATGACCACGCTGTTGTAAGAACTGGATTGAAACAAATAATTGAATCCGATCCACATTTAAAAGTTACTGGTGAGGCAAGTTCTGGTTTTGAATTAATTGAAAAAGTTCAGGAGGGCAACTACAACGTAGTTTTACTTGATATTTCGATGCCTGGGAAGGATGGGTTAGAAACTTTGAAGGAAATTAAAAGAATTAAACCAAAGCTTCCTATTTTGATCTTTACCGTTTACCCCGAAGACCAATATGCGGTTCGTTTGCTTAAAGCTGGTGCATCTGGTTATCTGAACAAGGAATGTGAACCCGAAGAATTAATTGAAGCAATTCATAGGGTTGCTACTGGAAGAAAGTATGTCTCGGAAAATCTTGCTGAACTACTCGCCCAAAAGTTAGAAGAAACAAGTGCTGTTCCATTGCACGAACTTCTTTCCGACCGTGAATTTCAAGTATTGTGTTTGATTGCTTCAGGTAAAACGATCAAAGAGATTGCTGAAGAATTGCAGTTGAGTTCCAACACTGTTAGTACTTACCGAATTCGTATCCTTGAAAAAATGCACATGAAAAACAATGCAGAACTCACTCACTATGCTATTAAAAATGGTCTAGTTTAATTTTATTTGCACTCAAATTTTTAACATATAAATGAGTTTCTCATTCCAATTTAATTTTTTGTAATTTTTGTAATAATTTATACTACAAAAAATCTCTTTTATTTCTTACAAAACCTCCTTAAACATATCTACATAATTTTCAACAATAGACTTACATAAAAAAACTATTTCAATTTTTATTTTAGAATTGAAAATTGTAGGAAACTTATGTTAAAAAAATCAAAAAATATTTCGGATGTAACATTTGTTGTCATGAGATTGTTTTTGTTTATTATGTTTAATAAAAAGTCAATGAACATATGAAAAGCATGATGATAGTTTTACTTCTTTTGGTTTACTGGGTAAGTTCTTTAGCTCAAAATTTAAATTTCATTTATCCAATTCCAAATTCTGGTTTGCACTCAATCAGAACCCCAATAATATTAAAATTTGATGTTCCAGTTGATAATTCTTTTGTTATTTCGAATGTTTTGATTAAAGGCGAAAAAAGTGGCTTGCACGATTATAAATTTAGTTTGTCTTCGAACCAAAAAACTGTTTCTATTGAAACTTTGCGTCCTTTTTCAACCAACGAGAATGTAACAATAACCGTAAAAGAAAAAGAATATAGTTTTACAACTACAACTATTACACCCGAGGTGCAGAAAGTTTATTTCAATACATACTTTCAAAATATCATTCCCGAGATTTCAAACAGAGTTATGTTTGAAAAAAAGAAAAACAGCGAAGATGGTGTACTTGGAGACACTGTTCCACCAGACTTCCCCACCGTAATAATTAATTCTGTCCGCAATCCAGCTCCTGGCTACATATATATAGCCAATTTTGGAATGGGGGTGGAGCGAAGTTATTTAATGATACTTGACAACGATGGAAAACCTGTTAAATACAAGAAGGTCCCTTTGCCTGGTTTCGACTTCAAAATGCAACCTAATGGATTAATAACAAATGCACGCATAATTACCTCCTATATTCCTCAGGGCTGGGGCTGGGCTGAAGCTTACATGGAAGTTATGGACGAAAATCTCAATGTCATCGATACTGTACAATGCAAAGGTGGTTATATCGCAGATTTTCACGACTTTAAAATTCTTCCCAATGGCCACTATTTGCTTATTTCATACGATCCACAACCAATCGACATGAGCCAAGTGGTTCCAGGTGGGAACCCCAATGCAATAGTTCTTGGCAGTATTATACAAGAGTTGGATGCCAATAAAAATGTTGTTTTTCAATGGAGAAGTTGGGACCACATTCCAATGACCGACTCCTACTCTCCTTTAACTGGTATTGCAATTGATCCTGTTCATATTAATGCTGTTGAGTTGGATTATGATGGTAATTTAATGATTTCCTCTCGTCACATTTCTGAAATCACGAAAATTAGCCGAGAGACTGGGGAGATCATTTGGAGATTAGGTGGTAAAAAGAATATGTTTAAATTTATTAATGAACATGAAGAAAATGCACCAACATACTTTTCTTATCAGCACGATATTCGTCGCCTACCCAATGGAAATGTAACTTTGTATGATAATGGCAACCAGCATCCAACACCTTACTCGAGAGCCGTAGAGTACAAATTAGACGAGATCAATTTTACTGCTGAACTTGTTTGGGAATACAGAAACTCCCCAGATATTTATGGGCCAACTATGGGCTCGACCCAACGGCTAACAAACGGTAACACAGTAATTGGCTGGGGTGGAGTTACAGAAGGTCACATTCGAATAGTCACCGAAGTAAACCCTCAGGCAGAAATTGAATTTGAACTTTCATTCCCAAGGGGTGTTACCTTCCAAACCACGTCTTATCGTGCATACCGGTATCCATATCCTCCAGGTTTGCCAGATTTTGTGGTTACAAAGCAAGAAATTTCCTCAATCGTTAGCCCCGGGCACCCACCGTACGATACATTACATTTTGCTGAAGTTGGAAAAGAAACTGGGGTATCCATAATTTTTAACCAGCTAAGTGATGAAAGTCCTTCAAAAATAACAGTAGAAAAATATTCCTTTGCCCCAAAGTATCCTAAATTCCTTGACGAAACACCGCTTGTAAATTCTTACAAAATTTTAATTAAAACAGAAAATATTTATCAATTTAATGGAAAGATACTTTTGGATTTATCTAAATTCCCTTTAATGATTCATAAAAGCAATCTTGCAATATGGGGAAGGACCACGGATAATGATCCTTTTATCCAATTGCCCTCAACATATGATGAGCAAAATGGTTTTCTTATTTGCCAAGTTAATAATTTGGTCGGGGAGTACATTATTGCAACAAATGACTTTCGAAATCCACCCGAACCACCTATATTAACATCACCACTTAACAATTCCGTTTTGAATTCAAAGCAACAGATTAAATTTCAATGGAATCCCAAAAATTTAAACTCTTCTTCTGAGCTTCTTATTGCAAAAGATGAGAATTTTGTTAACATTGTGTTCAATACAAATGGTTTAAAAAACAATATTTATACTCATTCACCTCTTAATTCTGGTAAATACTTTTGGAAGGTTCGTTGTTCTAACCCTTATGGACAAAGCAATTGGTCTGAAACATTTTCTTTCGAGGTTAAGGATCCGTTTCTGAGAGTTAAATCTCCTACAACTGGGGATATTTTGACAAAAGAACAGCCATATTTGATTGAATGGGAGCACAATTTGTTTCCCGACTTTATGATTACACTTTTTAAGGGTAATACACTTGTTTTGAATATTACTGATTCAATTTATAGTGCTTTTGGAAAATATGAGTGGACAGTTTCAAATGTTCTAGAAGCCGGAAATAATTATAAAATCAGAATAACATCTTTGAAGGACTTACAAACTTTTGCTGAGAGTGGTATATTTTCAATTCAAGAAACAAATTCAGTGGAGGAATCAGAAAGCCAAGTTTTAATTTATCCCAATCCAACCCAAGGTAAAATTGCGATTTCTAGTAACGAAGAACAGATTTTATCTGTTTCTGTTTTTGATTTTCTTGGAAATAAATTAATTGAAAACAATTTTGGCAACATTGGAACGGGATTTGTCTTTTTGCATCTTGAAAATTTACCAAATGGTTTTTACTCACTAATTGTACGAACGAGCTTGCATCACTTTGTTAGAAAAATAATAATAATTAATCATTGAGGTTAATATGAAAATTTGGACGAAATTAGTGGTTATATTAATATTATTTATATTCCAAAAAGTATTAACTTTTGACAGTTCATTAGTGGAAAGAACAGTATGGAACAACCCATCTCCTGGTTATCTTTTCCTTGCTCCCATGGATGGCAATGATTTATCAGTTTATGACAATTCTGGTTACAAAGTATTTTCAAAAAGCTTTGGGTTACTTTCCCAGGGGTTTGTAGATTTTAAAATGCATCCCAACGGTAAACTTTCTGCTTTCCATTTCTCTATCGGTAAATTTATCGTCCTTGATTCAAATTTTAATATCATCGACACCGTAGGTGCAGTGGGCTATCGTACTGATTCTCATGAATTCTTAATTTTACCCAATGGAAATTATGTACTTATTGCCGAAGCAGATACGATCATTGACATGAGCAGAATTGTCCCGAATGGTCACCCTTATTGTACAGTCAATAATTTCATTATTCAGGAGATCCACAGTAGGTCGAAACAAGTGGTTTGGTCTTGGAGTGCTCTTGACCATTATTCTATAACAGATGCAACAGAAGATATTGCTCTCGATGGTAGTTATATACGACCGTTTCATATTAACTCTATTGAGCTTTTGAGTGATGGAAATTTGCTTATTTCTTGTCGTCACCTTGATGAACTTACAAAAATAAATCGGCAAACAGGTGCAATTTTGTGGCGCTTGGGTGGGCGAAAGTGTCGTAATAATCAATTCACTTTTCTCAACGATACTATAGATAATTTCTATGGGTTTTCTCATCAGCATACTCCAAAAGAACTTTCGAATGGAAATATTTTACTTTTTGACAATGGGAATCTTAGGTCTAACCGTTTCTCTCGTGTTGTTGAATATGAAATCGATGTAGCTAACAGAACTGCTAGAAAAGTTTGGGAATATCGAGCCCCAAATAATGTTGTTTCTCAAGCTATGGGAAGTTGCCAGCGTTTACCTAACGGGAATACCTTGATTACTTGGGGTGGTACTACTTCCGAAGGAGGGCACAATTATCTTCTTAGTGAGGTTACACCAAATGGAACTTTGGCACTTGAATTCACAGCAAACTGTGGAACATATAGAGGTTTTCGCTACTTGTTCAAATCTGATGCTGTTACAAATTCAATTTCGTCTACAGGTGTAATTAATTTCAGAAATTCCCAATATAACACTAATTTGAGCTTTGTTGTTAGTAATTTGAATGGTACAGCCAAATATACAGTAGAAAAGCATCGATATCCCCCACATAAATTGAATAGAGGAGGTCCTTGCTCAGTTATTCCTTATCGGTGGGTTATCACTAAAGAAACAACAAATTCCATTGCAGGTTATTTATATTTTGATTTAAATGGTTTGACTGGGTTTTCAGACCCAAGCGACTTAAAAGTTTACTATCGACCCGAAGAAGGTTTCGAAATATTTACCCAATTAAGCACGACTTATAATTCTCAATACAATAGATTAGAAACTACTTTTTCTGGTGTAGGGGAATATTGTATTGGTACTGGTATGATTCGTGTACCAAAGCCACTTTATCCGGATAAAAATGCTATTAACATACCAATTTCTCCTCGTTTGATTTGGAATAAATTTATCTCCGGTGAAAAATATCGTCTTCAAGTTGCGTTCAATTCCAATTTTCAAAATATTCTTTATGAATTTGAAAACATTTCGGATACTTCATATACCTTGAATAACTTACTTCCCGGAAAACAATATTACTGGCGAGTTCGAGCTGAAAGGGATAACTGCATTAGTGATTGGACCGAGCCAATGGGTTTCACAACAATTTATGAGAAAATAACTGTGTTTTCACCATCTGATAGCTCCGTGGATATGCCATTGAAAGTGCAATTCACCTGGGCTCCTAATTCTAATGCTTGGTCTTATCAGCTTCAAATTGCTACCGATAAGAATTTCGAAAGAATAGTTAAAGACACAGTTATTAATAACTCTATAGTTGAAATAGCAGGTTTAGATTATTATACTGAATATTTTTGGCGGGTTCGTTTACTTCGTGGAGAACAGTTTGGAATGTGGTCAGATTTTAGAAAGTTTACTACAAAGCTTGCATCTCCAAAATTACTTTCCCCAGACAACAATGCTAAAAGCATTCCATTTGATGGAGAAATGAAATGGTCCTCTGTCCCAGGTGCAATTCATTACCATCTTGTAGTTTCTAAATCCAATCAATTCACTAAGAATTTAATTGATATCGTTGACTTAAAAGAAGCAAGATATGTTTTCTCCAATCTGGAACCATCCACGAAATATTACTGGCGTGTCCGCGCCAATGGTGAAACTGGTAAAAGTGAGTGGTCCGAAACATATTCTTTTATTACGCAACTTCCAAAACCTGAACTACTAAGACCACCTTTTGCTGATACAATTGCACCAATAACTGGTATTTTAAGATGGAAAGAAGTTGTCCATGCCAATAGGTATGAAGTACAGATTTGTGAGACTGAGCAATTTGATATCGGGGTGATAACTTATAATGTTGTAGGTCAAACATTTGTTCAATATTCCAATCTTGCCTATTCGACAAAGTATTATTGGCGGGTTAGTGCTTTAAATACAGAAACAGAAAGTCCATGGTCTAATGTTTTTTGGTTTAAAACTATTCCGGATAATTATCTACCACCACCGATTCTTATTTACCCCGATGACCAAAAAATCAATGTCACGCAAAAGGATAACCTTAAGTGGAATTCCATTGAAAATGCACAAGGATACCAAATACAAATTTCTATTGATAGATATTTTAGTAATGTTGTAGTTGATAGAAATTTAACTGATACATCTTTTTCAGTAGCTGGATTGGCTTACGGAACTCGGTATTACTGGAGAGTCCGTGCTATCAATAACAACTTTAATAGTTTCTGGTCGGAGATTTTATCTTTTACCACTGGTCTTCGCGAACCAACTCTTTATTCTCCCGTTAGCAATACCTATTTCGATGCTTTACCTATTGAGTTTGAATGGGAAAAAACTACTGCCAAAGCATTCTATGAATTGCAGATTGCTTACGATGCTAATTTTGAATTTATTCTAACTAAACAAATCTTGTATGAACAAAGTAATTACACTCTTACTTCTGCTCCATTTGAAACCTGGTTTTATTGGCGTGTACGAACTTTTTCTGGAGTCTTGGAAAGCGAATGGTCACAAGTGCGACAATTTCGTATCAAGAACATAAATTTTGTTCCGGAGGATAATTCAATTATCAATTTCACTGAAATACAGCCTAATTTTTTCCTTTTGCAATTCAATGAACAAGTTGAAGCGGTTTCTGTTTTCAATCTCATAGGAGTTGGTGTATATCAATCTACGATCAGCCAATCCCATTTTTTAATTGATCTTTCCAATTACCCCAATGGAATATATTTTATCAAATTTCAATCGAAAGACAAAAGTTATTTATTTAAATTCATAAACTTTCGTTAGTGCAACCCCCACAACGAAAAACCCTGAACATTGGTTGTAAAAACATCAATGTTCAGGGTTTCTTTTTACCAAAATTTTATCTTAACAAAATTAGGGCTTGAATTAGTTTTTCCACATCGTTTAGATTATTTTAGAGTAATTTTGTGTTTTTTTATCTTTCAAATGTGTAAAATTGAAATTGTTGTTTATCAGGAAAAATTTAGAACACTTTGGGACGATTTTGTAGAAAATTCCAATAATGGAACTCTTTTCCATTTGCAATCATTTCTTGAATACCATCCAAAAGGCAAGTTCAATTTTCATCATTTGATGTTTTTCCAGAATGGCAAATTAATTGCAGTTCTTCCCGGCGGAATTGTGGAGAGAAACATTTTTTGGTCTCCAGTCGGGGCAAGTTATGGTTCTCTTGTTACCGAAGACTTACCTTTCGAGAAGGCATTGCAACTGGTTGATGCAATGTTGGAATATTTCGACAAAAACGGGTTTAGGGAAATTTTTCTCATTCCGCCACCGATAATTTATAATAAAACAATTACCCAACATCTTGAATATGCAATGCTTTACCGCCGATTCGATTTTGAGTTACATTATATTAGCCATGCCATTCATCTTCGGTTTGATGACAACTTCCTCTCTACGTTCGATAAAACTGCAAGAAAGTCCATTCGAAAAATTCTCAGAGAAAATAAGATTAATATTAAAGAAAGCAACGACTATATTTCCTTCAACGAGATTCTTGTAAAAAACAAAGCTAAGCATAATGCTAAACCAACCCATTCTATAGATGATATGCTACGCCTTTCTAAACTTGTTCCCGAAAAGCTTCGTTTGAATTTGGTTTATTTTGAAGATAAACCTATAGCTGGTTCGTGGTTATTTATTTGTAACCCAAAAGTTGTTCTTTGCTTTTATAATATGCTTCTTTATGAATATGAACATTTAAAACCTGTTTATTTGATTATGTTCGAAACAGTTCGCTGGGCTGTGGAAAATGGCTTTGAGTGGGTTGATATTGGGGTTTCGCAAGATACAAAATCTCCAGACCCGATGACTCCTGCTTTGAGTTTAATTAATTTTAAAGAAAGATTCAACTCACGGGGTATTCTTCGTAGTACTTTCCATTACAAGTTTCGAGATTAGGAATGAGTAAATTATTTGTGGATGTTCTAATTATTGCATTAAATAAAATTGAGTTCGATGCACGTTTATCGAATTTTATTTATACTTTTCAAAACGAAGGGTTAAAAGTTGGAACAATTACTCTTGACTGCAAAGAGTTCTTTCTAACGAATGTGAGTTCTTTTTTTATTCCGTTTATTGAAAATAAAAGAACACATCTGAAAACTTTTCTTTTTACTTTAAAAGGTTTAAAATTTGTTGATACAATTTTTGCAAAAAACATAATTTGTTCGGACGTTTACTCTCTCCCATTAGGTATTAAATTCAAAAAAAAGTGCAATGCAAATTTGATTTACGATTCAAGGGAAATATATTCCGCTCTTTCTTCATTAAGTTCCAAGCCATTTAAGCAGGAGATTTTAAGTTTCATTGAGAGACATTATGTCCATTTAGTTGATAGTATTGTTGTAACCGGTGATTTAGATAAGGATTATCTGTCTAAAGTTTTCCCAACAAAGCCTTTTCAAGTAATTTACAATTATCCTAGAAAAATCGAAAAAACCGACATAGTGGATGTTAGAAAACAGCTTTGCTTGGGTAAAAAATCAGTTTTGGCAATTTATCAAGGTATGTTGCTGGATGGAAGGGGTATAGAGATTGTATTGAACTCGTTGCGTTTTGACGAAAGTTTACATTTTATCATTGCTGGGAGTGGAGCAATGGAAAACAAATTTAAAAGTATTGCTAAATCGTTAAAAGTAGAAAATCGGTCTCATTTCGTTGGGAAACTTCCTTATAATAAATTATTTAATTTAACTATGGGTTGCGATGTTGGCATTTGCCTTATTGAACCTCTTTCATTATCTTACGAACTTGCTTTGCCCAATAAATTATTCGAGTATATTCAATCTGGAATTCCCACTATAGCAACAAGATTGCCTGCAATTGAGAAAATTTTTGCTGAAAATAAAATCGGAGAACTAGTTTATTCAAAAATTTACCCAGATGAACTTTCTCAAATGATACTATCTGTTGCAAAAAACAAAGAACAATACTTGCCCGATATTAAGAAATGCTCAGATATCTTTATTTGGGAGAATCAAAAGAAATCAATATTAAAACTTCTACGATGATATATTTAATGCTAATTTTCCAACAATTCATTGCTTCTACCACTCATATTTTTGCAAAGAACTTAACATTTGATTTGCCTCCGACTTTGATTCTTTTTTTCAGAAGTTTTTTTGCTGCGTTTTTTTTTCTAGCATTGCTCCTCGCAAAAAAACAAAGCCTATTCTCTATGGAAAAAACAGACATTATTAGATTTATTGTCCTTGGTATTTTGAATATTCCCTTGAATCAGTTTTTGTTTTTTGTTAGCATTAAACTAACAACAGCGCCAAATGTTGCTTTGGCATATGCTTTATCCCCAATTTTTATTTTAATTATTGCGAAATTTTTTTTGAGAGAAAAGATAACTTTATTGAAGGCTGTAGGAATTGTAGTTGCTTTTTTAGGAATCGGATTAATTCTTTTCGAAAGAGGCATTTCGATAAATGCAGATTATTTCTTGGGTAACCTTCTTGCTTTGGTTGCAAGCATAAGTTGGGCACTTTATTCTACGTATGGTAAAGCATTGATTATTAAATATGGAAGCATTTACACAACAGCATTAGCAATGTGGCTCGGATTTCTTTTCTACCTTCCTATGTCTATTGTATTTGCAGATTATCGTTACTTGGGTTTGATGGAAATTTCACATTTTGTACAGATAGTTTATCTTGCTGTGATGACTTCTGGGCTTGCTTATTTGCTTTGGTATTACGCTTTGAAAAGACTTCCAGCAAGTAATGTTGGTGTTTTCAACAATTTACAACCGGTTTTTACAACAATTCTTGCCGTAATTTTTTTTGGGCAAGTTCTTACAAAGGAATATCTAATTGGAGGAATGTTGGTTATTCTTGGGGTAACTTTGACCCAGTTGAATCGCGCTGGCGACGAATTTCGAATAAAATAACCCCTGCCGAAACAGAAGCATTCAATGATTCTGCCTTTCCATAAAGTGGAATTTGCACCAGTGTGTCACAAGCTTTAAGAAGAACTGGGCTAACTCCTTTTCCTTCATTTCCGATAATAATTACGACTGGAAAGTCGTAGTTCTTTGACCAGTAAATTTCTTTTGCATTTGGGGAAGTTCCAACAACCCAAAAGCCATTGTTTTTTAAATAATCTATAGTTTTGCTAGTTGAAAGAACTTTTGCCACAGGTATGTTCATTATTGCTCCTGCACTTGCTTTAATAACAGTTGAATTTATTGGCGCTGCATCCTTGGTCGTAACAATAATACCCTGAGCTCTTACGCATTCAGCTGTTCTGGCAATTGCTCCAAGGTTTTGGGGATCTTGAATTTTATCCAGAAAAACCAGAATAGGGTGCTTTTCCACTTTGTATGCATATTCGATTAGTTCGTCGAGCTCGTAATATTTTATGAGCGTCAAAAAAGCAACTACTCCTTGAGTTTGATCGTTACTTATTTCCCTTTCTAATTTTTTAAACTTTTCTTTATCCAAGATCGAAATTGGTACGCCATGCTTTCTGGAGATTTTTTGAATATCATCTATGGGATTGCCCTGAACCCCATACCGAATGTATATTTTTTCGATGTTATGTGGACTTGTCTTTAGTATACTTAATACTGGATTTCTACCAATAATAATTTTTTCTGTTTTCATAGGTTTATTTTTTGACAAGGATAAAAGAAGCTTCTGTGGCAAAGATTTCTTTGATAATTCTAAAATTTCGAAGTTTGGGCAAGCGTAGGGGTTTTAATCCAAATTTGTATTTATAAACTGGGCGAATAATAAAAAATTCAGATTCTTGAACTTTTAGACCAACTTGGGTTACCAACTTGAGGAATTTATCTATTGTCAATTTTATTTCTTTTAGACGAAGTACTTCTTCAACATCTGCTGGACGTCCTTTTTTAAGGAATAATTTAAATATTGGTTTCGGTAACCAATGTAGATAAGGACATTTTCTGAATACGTTTTGAATTTGATGCTGGTGTCCCCCAAATGGAGAATAATAAGGGGGAAAAGTAATGTAAGCAATTCCACCAACTTTAAGCATTTCTTTTATTTTTCTTAAGGCTGTTTTGGTGTCTTCAAGGTGCTCTATTACATCGCGAAGAATAATAATATCAAATGCTTCTTTCCAATTATTGGGGATTTCTCCTTTAATTATATTGTGATATTCGAAATTAATTGATATATTGAATTCTTTTGCAATTTTTTCCCCTGCTTCGAGTCTACTTTGCGCTATGTCTGTTGCTACACAAAGTTTTGCTCCCTCCACAGCAAAAGCAAAAAGTACTCCTCCTTCAGCACTTCCAATTTCGCAGATGGTTTTTCCTTTGGGGTCGAAACCATTAAACTTTAGATATGGAATTATATATTCCTTGCTTAATTTATATTGGTACTTCCAAAAATAAGTATTATACCAACTTAATCCCAATAGGTCTATTTTGTTGTCTATAATATTTGGTTCCATTCTAAATTTTAAAAAAAATTTATAACTTAAACGTCTAAATAAATGAATAATTTTTTTTTATTTATGAAAATTGCATATCTTTCTACTTTCTATCCTTTACGAGGTGGTATTGCTCAATTCAATGCTCGGCTGCTGAAAGCTCTTTCAAAATCTGGGGAAGTTCGTGCTTTTACTTTTAAAAGGCAGTATCCAAACCTATTATTTCCCGGTAAGTCTCAATATGTTCAACCAGAAGATAAAGCTGAATTTGTGAATTCTATACCCATTTTAGACACAATTAATCCTTTATCTTTTTATATAACTGCAAAAAAAATTAAGGAATTTCAACCAAATATTGTAATTACTAAGTACTGGATGCCTTTCTTTGCACCTTCTCTTGGGTCTGTTTTAAAACTGCTTAAGCCATTTGCTTTCAACATTGCTATCCTGGACAATATCGCGCCCCACGAGAAATTCCCATTTTCTAAACCATTAAACAAGTTCTTTTTAAATCAAAACCACTCATTTGTGGTAATGAGTAATAATGTACTCCACGATTTAGTCCACCTAGTTCCAGATGCAGACTTTATTCAAGTTTCACATCCACTTTACGACAACTTTGGCGAGAAAATTGAAAAACACAAAGCTTTGGAAATTTTGGGTTTGCCTTTCGATAAGAAAATTCTTCTTTTTTTTGGTTTTATTCGTGAATATAAAGGCTTGGATATACTTTTAGAATCTATTTCATTGTTGCCTGATGATTATTTTCTTGTTGTTGCTGGAGAATCTTACATCTCCTTCGACAAATACTATGACTTGATTGATAAACTTAAAATTAAAGATAAAGTAAAGTTGTTCGTTCGATATATTTCCGATACCGAAGTTCCCTTATTTTTTTCTGCTTCCGATGTCTGTGTTTTGCCATACAAATCTGCAACACAAAGTGGAATTGTTGGAATTGCTTACCACTTCGATACTCCTGTTATTGCAACTCGTGTAGGTGGTTTGCCCGAGATGATTGAAAATTATGGCTCTGGAATAATTGTTGAAAAGGGGGATGCAAAAGCATTGGCAGAAGGTATTACGACTTTCTTCCACCAGAACTCTGAACAATTTGTTAATGGGATTAAAAGATATAAATCCATTGCAAGCTGGGACTATCTTGCATCGAGAATTATTAAGAGTTATAGTTATTTCTTAGCAAAAAAGTAAATGTAGTCTATACTTTAATTTTATAATAAATTCAGTTATTAATATCTAACGAAGTTTCTCTTTACTTACTTATATAAATAAGTTTTAAAGTGTACTTCTAACAATATCGTGAAGACGAATTACCCCTATGCAGTTGTTGAAATCATCTACAACTGGGAGAACATTTATTTGGCTTTCCCTATTTTCCATCAAAGAAATTGCCTCGCCAAGCAAAGAAGAATAATGCACTTTTATTGGGTTTTTTGTCATAACATTTTCAACTTTTAAACTATCGATATTATCATATTTTTGCAAGGAACGCCTCACATCACCGTCGGTGATTATCCCTAGAAGTTTTTTAGTGTGGTCGACCACGCAAACACAACCTAATTTTTTGTTTGTAATTTCTATTACAGCTTCGCGAAATGAGTTCTGGGGCAAAATCAAAGGTAAGTTTTCGCCTTTGTGCATAACATCTTCAACTCGAAGTATTAAGTTTCTGCCTAATTGACCAAGTGGGTGCTGGCGGGCAAAGTCTTCTATGGTTAGATTTTTGGCTTTCATTATGCAAGCAGCAAGTGCATCACCAATTGCAAGGGAAACCATAGCACTTGCCGTTGGGACTATGTTCAGTGGGCAAGCCTCTCGCTCAACTTTTGCAATTATTGCTACATCAGAATTCCTTGCTAAAAAGGAATTTTCGTTTCCAACAATTGAAATAATTTTAGCACCACGATTCTTTAAAAATGGTACGAGTTGAATAATTTCCTCAGTAGTACCACTTTTAGAAAGCAAAATTGCAAGATCCCCTTCAGAAACAATTCCAATATCCCCATGTAATGCATCAACCGAATTCATAAAAACGCAAGGAAGACCAAGACTTAGGAATGTTCCAGATATTTTGCGTCCAATTATTCCACTTTTCCCAATGCCAGAGACAATAATTTTTTTCGCAGCAAGAATTAATTTAATAGCTTCTACAAAGCTTTGGTCCAGCGCTTCTTTAAGCTGCCGGAGAGAATCTATTTCTATCTGCAGAGTTTCTCTAGCAAGATTAAGTATAGCCTCTTTGTCCATTATCCCTCGGTATTTGATATCAACCTGGTGGCCAAGTGAATTTTCTTCCCCCAAGAAGATGTAAATGAAGATGATACACAGCTTGTCCAGCGTCTTTGTTGCAATTAATTACTAAACGATATCCAGAATTTGCTACTTTGAATTCATTTGCAAGTTGTTTCGCAACAAGGAACATTTTTCCAATTAATTCAGCATCCTCGGATTGAATTTCATTAGCAGTAGGTATTTCTTTTTTGGGTATTATTAGGATATGAATTGGTGCTTGTGGCGCTATATCCTTGAAAGCAATAATTTCGTCGTCCTCATATACAATATCAGCTGGAATTTCTTTTCGAATGATTTTCCCGAAGATTGTGTCTCCCATGTTTTACCTTAAAATAAAATGCAATTTATGAAATTGAGGAAATTTAATAAGCAAGGGAAAAATCATACTATCTTTGTAGCTCTTTCGGCAAGATATTTTTCTTGCTCGGACAAAGGGAGCGAGGAAAGCAATTTGGAACGAACTACCGAAGGTATTTCCCCCACTTGTATTGAAAGTGTTCCGTCTAAAATCATTTGCATTAGATCAACTTCTTCGAGATGCAGTACTCGAAGTTTGTCTCCAACTGGTAACCAAAGTAAATTAGCGAGAATAATCCCCCACATTGTAGCAATAAAAGCTGTTGAGATATGCCGTATTAACACAATAGGGTCGGAACCAGCAGCAGCAAGAGTTGCAATCAAACCCATAACAGTTCCTATAATCCCCATTGTAGGAGAGTAACCACCAAGTTTTTGGAATAACGTAATATTGATGTTATGTCGCTCTGCCATAAAATTAACTTCGGTTTCTGCCATTTTTTGTAGGGTTTGTGGGTCGGTACCATCTATCATAAGAACAAAAAGGCGTCGCATAAATGGATGCTTTATTTCATCTATTCTTCTTTCAAGTGCAAGTATTCCTTCTTTTCTTGAAAATATTGAAAATTCAACAAATTGGTCTATTATTTCTAATTTATCGTAGCGTTTTGGATAAAGTGCAATCCAGATAAGTTTTGGCATACGAGCCATTACCTCGAGAGAAGTTCCAGCAAGTCCGGCAGCAAGTGTTCCTCCAACCACTATTAATAAAGCTGGTCCTAAGAAAATTGATTCAAGGGTGCCGCTTTCCCATAAAAATGCACCAAAAATTGCGATAAAACCGAATATTATGGCAATCCCGCTCGAAAATCTCATTTTTAGTAGCTACCTCAGAAAATCGAAAAGCGAAACTTGGGACATTCTTGCAGCAACTTGCAAAGTGAATTGCAAAGCTGTTTGGTCCTTGCTCAATTGAATCGTGGCAGAGGCAAAATCTGTATCAGATATTTTAGACTTGTAACTTTCTAATGCTGTCAAAAGCGATATACTTTGGTCTTTGATTGCCTCGAACCGATTGAGTAATGCACCATTTTTTGAATTTACAGCATTAACATTGTCGTACATTTTCCCAATTTCTTTTTGGTACTCATTCAATTTAATTAAATCATCGGGATTAAACAAATCATTATGACCTCGCAGGTTCCCATCCTTATTGTAGGTTAATAAGTTGTATAAGTCTATGATTTTGTTTAGCGAAGATAGAGTTGCATCGCCAAACAATTCATCTGCTGTGCTATTAATAACTTCCGAAGATATTTTGCTAGTATTAATTACGATTTTTTTTGTATTTCCCTTGAAGATTATTTTTAATCCAGAGGGATTTTCTGGTGTGGGTGTTTCTTGTATTATTTCGTAAGGAAGCTTGTTTGAAGAACCTATTGGTTGAGGAATGGATTCAGAGTTTAATAAATTGCCAGCAAAAACAAATTGTCCGTCGAAATCAGAATTAAGGTCTTTAATTATGTCATCTAAAAGCCCCCGGACTTGCTTGCCAAGAGTAGCCACATCTTGTGCAACTCCAATTTGTGTTGAGGAAATTGCAATTTCTTTTATTTTTTGCAAATTGTTTGATATTGTATCAATAGTCTCGGTCGTATGCTGTAAAAAATTAATTGAATACTCGATATTCTTTTTATATTGTTGTTGTAAAGCTATTTGGTTTTCAAATCTTTTCTTTTGAACAAGCGAGCTCGGAGAATCTGTAATATCGACGACTTGCTTTCCGGTTGCTAGCCGAAGTTCATTTAAATATTTACGGCTCTGAATTTCTTGAATAGATGATTGAATTGGAATGTATTTGGAAAACTGAGTTACTCTCATAAAGTTACCTTCCCAAATTCACCAAAGTTCCAAGTATGTCGTTAGTAGTGGCAATAACTCGACTTGCAGCTTCGAATGCCTTCTGGAATTTCATTAGATTGATCGCTTCCTCATCCAAATTAACACCGATTAGCATTTCCCTTTGGTTCAAAAGTTGATCATTTGTTGCCTTGGATATTGTAAACAAAGAGCCTATTTGTTCACCAATATTTCCAATCTGTCCGATTAGGTTAGTCAAATAATCATCTGGCTTTTGCCCGTCGAGAAACGAGGTGTCATTTGCAATTTCGGCGATTTGCCTACTAACGTTGGAATTTCCGTTTTCCCCAGCAATGGAAGATAAAGGTAGTTTTCTTGGGTCTACCACAACTTCATTATTGACGTTTACACTTGAAATAGACAATGGACCAATATATGTAAATAATCTTCTTCCCGGAGGTAGAGGTCCTGTATCGTCTAAACCATATCCTATTTCTGTTAAAGAATTCACACTGTTAACCAGTGTGCCAAAAAAGTTTTCCAAAGTAGTTGCGACAGAAAACTTTCCAGAACTATCTTTGTCGTCGAGTGTAGTGTTGTAATGTTCAATTAAACTAAAAAGCTTACCACTTTGGATATTTATAGTTGCAAGTTCTCTTCCAGAGGGATCAGTTTTAAGCAGTGATAATGTTCTTTCTTGGGATAGGGTATCGATTGTTTCTTTTAATTTTAATTGATTATAGTTGGCGGCAGTAACAAGATTAATTCCATTAGCAAAGACATTTACCGTACCGAAATCTCCCTGGGTTATGTTAATTTGTAGAAACTTGCTTAGTTCTTCAATCTTTGTCTCTCGTTGGTCAATCAGTGTTTGGTTATCTCCTTCGAATTTGGATTTGGAGGAAGCAATTTTATAATTTAATTCTGCAATTTCTTTAATTAGCTTATTTGCTTGTAATACTCCATCATTTGTATCTTTAAGTACTTGCTGTCGGGTTTCTTGCAGTTGTCCGGAAATTTCTTTGAAACGTAAGACCATAGTTTGAGCCAGGTTGATAGTTCGCTGTCGCAAAGAAACATCGGTTGGCTTGTAAGATAGATCTTGGAATGAGTTAAAGAATTCAGTAACAATTGAATTGAGGGTGTTTTCTCCAGGTTCTCCAAAGATAACAGAAAGTCTTTGGATTATTGTATCGTCTGTTTCGAGTGTATTCAAATGGGACAGACTTCGTCTAATTTGTCGGTCGAAGAAATCCTCGCGAAAGGTTCTCAATTTACCAATTAAAACCCCGTTTCCTACAAATCCGTTTTTATATGGGAAAGGTTCTCCTTCGATTAAAGTAGGTACACGTCTCGAGTATCCCGGAGTATTTACATTAGCAATGTTTGCACTTGTTGCATCTAAGCCGAGACGCTGAGCAATCAAAGCTCGTTTCGCTATTTCCAAAGAAGGCGAAATTCCCATCTTTATTCTTTGTTTTTAATTTGGTTCTCTATTAGTTTATTAATTTCTTCAATCTGATTAATTAAATCTTGAGTCGAAACTACTTTCATGCTTTTCAACATTTCAAGGTATGTTTTGCATTGTTCAAGCGATTCGCGTGCAATTGCGAAGTTTTTTATTTTAGAAAGATAACGTGTGGAATTCATCCCAGCTTCGAGAAAATCTGGTATGTCTTGTACGTATTGGTTTAATATTTTTGGAATATTGTAAATATCTGCATTAAGTTCTTTTGATATTTTATTTACGTTTAAAACAAAAGAATTTACTTTATCTTTCAAACTAAAGGTGTTTTGTTTATTTAAATTGATTTTCATTTTTACCACCTTATATTCTAACATTGCACACAGAATTATTTGAATTGGACAAACTGGATAAAATTTCATTTAAACTGCTCAATGCACGGTTCGATAATAATCTGTTCATCGAATTAATACTTGCTAATTCTTCAATAATTTGTCTCATTTCATCTTTTTTCTGTAGAGTAATTTCTGGAAAATTCACTATTTCAATAATTTCACTTAATTTAATCGAGTAGGCTTGCTTTCTGCTTAATTTAATTTCGTTGACCAAGAAATTAATTCTCTCATTTTCTAAAGTATTTAGCTCTTTTGATATTTCTAACAATTTTGAAGAGGTTTTTTCAACTAGTTTAACATCATACTTGACTAACGCATTTTTCTGTTCCTCTGCAATTTCGAGCATTTCTCGTAAAAGTTGGTATTCTCTTTCGATTATTTCAGGAAGACTTTTCATATTGCACCACTGTTGTTGTTGAATAAAAACAAGTAGCGTTTAACTTTTGCAATATAATTTTTTGTTTCCCGGAAAGGAGGAATTCCGTTATACTTTATCACGTTTCCAGGTCCGGCATTGTAAGCGGCAAGTGCAAGTTCAAGATTACCATCGAATCTATCTAGCATTTCCCTCAAATACTTTGCTCCTCCCTCAATATTTTCGACCGGGTCGAATACATTGCAAACACCTACGTAATTTGCTGTAGAATCAATCAGTTGCATTAATCCTTTAGCACCAGCAGATGAAACAGCCCTATGGTTTCCTCCAGATTCAACGGCAATAACCGATTTAATAAGCTGGGGGGATAGATTGTACCTTTTTGCTGTATCTTGAATAATATTTTCATATTTCGATATTCTATCTAACATAGAAGAATTCTTTGGGTTTACCACTTGCTCAGAGTTAACTTTTTGTGTATCTTGTTTAGGATTACCTTTTTCCTTTGCATCAATTTTTTCCGGGGCTAATATTTTTTCTAAGTTCAATATTTTTTCACCAGTTAACTCTTCATAAATTTTATTAGCAATTCCTATTCCAAAACCATTTTTCGCTATTTGGTTAGTTACTTCCAAAAGGGTAATATCATTTAATATATCGTCGCCAAATTTTGTAGATTCTCCATTTTCAGAAAATTCTTCGAGCATAGCCTTTCGCATTCCTTTGAAAATTAAGTAAACAAACATTGCTTCGAAATCCCGTGCTGTCTTTTCAATTTGTTTTTTCTCCTCCTTTGTCCAATTCTGTTTCTTTTTCAAATTGGTAAGATTAGAAATTTTTGAATATTCGTAATTCCTTATTTTTGACTCAATGTCGATTTTGTTTAATGCGTCCATCTTAAGTTATACTTTTACTGAATAATTAGTTCTGCAGAAAGCGCTCCGCTTTCTTTTAATGCCTGGAAGATAGAAATCAAATCTCTTGGCGTAACATTCAATAAATTCAAGGCATTAGCGATATCCTGCACTGTTGGAGTCCTTAAATCAATTGCAACTGCAGGGTTCATTTGCTCCTGTACAATTATTTTCATTATCGAATCGAGTGTGTAACCACGATTTAAATACAAACCAATCATAGGCTGTGGTGGAAATATAATCTCTTTTTGTATTGCAATCTCAAGACCTGCATGGGCAATTACAACTGGATTAATTTGAACATTACCCCCTACGACAATGGTTCCTGTTCTTTCATTTATTACAACTCTAGCTGGAACATCTTTTTGGACATCAGCAAGCTCTATCTGCGAGATAAAGCTCATCACTTCTGTTTGACTTATTCCAGAAGGTAGTGTGACTTCTATTGTTCCTGCGTCGAGAGGCACTGCTGAATTACCAAGTCGTGGAAGTCTATTGATTGTTTCTGCTACACGGACCGAGGTTGTAAAATCAGGCTCCAAAAGCGAAATCCTTATTTGCTGACTTTCGTAAAACTTTCCTGGTATGTCTTGGTCGAGTACCAAACCACTTGGCACTCGTCCGCTAGTAACAAAGTTCTTTGCTACGGTCGAACCAAGTGCAGTAAACTGGTAACCACCAATCGTTAGCGGGCCTTGGGCAAACCCTACAATCGTCCCATCAGAAAGCGAAAGTGGGGTCATTAATAAGACACCACCTTGAAGCGAGGTAGCGTCTCCAATCGAGGAAACAGTTACATCAATTTTGCTTCCTTTCTTGCTAAACGTCGGAATAGTCGCAGTTACCATAACCGCAGCGACATTCCTAATCCGGGGGTTTGTTTGTGGGACGGTCAATCCAAACCTTTTAAGCATGTTGATGACAGATTGAACAGTGTGAGAGGCGAGTTGGTTATCGCCAGTGTTGTTCAAACCCGAGACAAGTCCGTAGCCAATAACTTGCACAACAGTTTGTCCCTCGATTTTGGCAATGTCTTTGATTCTTGCCGATGTTAAGAGCAAGCAAAATGCTATTATTCCTGTAAGTTTAAAAAGTCGTTTCATTGCTAAAACAATATTCTTAAAAATTTTGTAATTAATCCTGGTTCTTGAATTTTGCTTACTGAACCATCGCCATCAATTGTTAATGTCAAATCCAATATGTTGTATGAATAAACGCTGTTGTTTGGTAGAATATCGACAGGTCTTACAGTTCCACTAATTTGAATTGTTTGAGTTTCACCGTTAACTTTTGTGGTTCTTTTGCCTTCGATAAACAAATTTCCCACCTCGTCAATTTTTGTTACCCTGGCACTAATCCGCGAGCGAATGTTTTCACGTCGTGTTGTTTGACCGCTTCCAGAAAATCTATTCGATGTAGATAAATCGGCTCCGGCTTTAAACTGGTCATTATTTAAATTTGCACCAACTTCTCCCCCAACTGAACTAGACCGAGAATCTTTTGTAACGGCTGTATTATCTGCTTGGGTTTCTTCCATAATTAATATTGTTATTGCATCCCCAACTTTATAAGCTTTTACATCCGAGAAGAGTGAACGGGAGGTATTCTGATTGAACTGACTATAGCAAATATATGTAATCGTTATTTGTGTAATTAATAAAGCTAATATTTTTTTCATTTATTATC
>FMJZ01001769.1_pt1 | contig 24243 bp, 22 predicted proteins | sample 1987881 | NCBI WGS metagenome assembly FMJZ01 (sample SAMEA4378227, study PRJEB15110) | soil metagenome | biome: soil; feature: Field; material: Soil | place: India | collected 2015-03-11 | depth 0 m
TAGTAACCACACTAAGTCGGAGTTTAATTGACAAACCTGTTTAATTATTTTTACACTTAAAGTTGAAGTACTTACATAAGGGCTTCTATAAAAAAGCCCCAAAAGTTCTCAAGCTAATGTTTAAAGAATTTTTTATATTCTATTAGAGGAGGAATTTTTGATAAAGTCTATTGAAGAGATCTCTGAAACGAAAAAAAGGCTTACTTTAGAAATACCAGCAGATGCAATTGAATCTAAAATTAAAGAAAGCTTACTCGATGTCCAGAAGAAATCTCGGATTGCTGGTTTTAGACCAGGTAAAGCCCCACTATCATTAATCGAGAAAAAATACGGCAAAAGCATTGAATCAGAAGTATTAGAGAAGCTAATACCAGAATATTATCATAAAGCAATTCAAGATTCTAAATTGAAACCAATCACTCAACCAATAATCGAGCATGCCTCTGAATTTTTGAGAAATTCACCTCTTTCTTTAACCTTCTTAATAGAGGTTTTACCTCAAATAGAGAATCTCGTTTATGACGGAATTAAGGTTAAAGATATTCCGATCGAGGTAACAGAAGAGGAGATAGAAAGAGTTATTAAAAACTTAGCTGAAGAAAAGGCTATTTATGAAAATGTTGAAGGCTTTACAGAGTTAGGAGATCTCATTACAGTTGACTTCAAAACAGATATTGAAGAAAATCCAACAAAAGATTTTGTAATTAGAATAGGTTTTAGTCCCTTCCCCAAAGAATTTCATGAAGCATTAATAAATAAAAGGGTTAATGAACAATTTGAATTTTCTGTTAGCTTTCCTTCTGAGATGCAGTCTCTATATGCAGGAAAAACTATTAATTTTACCATGACAATAAAGGATATTAAACGAAAGAAAATACAATCCATAGATGATGAATTTGCAAAGGATCTTGGGTTCGATAGCCTGGATAAGCTAAGAGAGGGGGTCAAAGAATCACTGACTACAGTTAAATCAAGGAATGCAAAGAATCGTATGTGTGCTGAAATAATCGATAAACTCCTAGAAACATATAAATTTGAGGTTCCCGAGAGTATGCTTAATGCTAAGGTAGAAGATATGATAGCTGAAAAAAGAACTTTAAGGAATGACGATCGATCCGACGAGGAACTCAGAAAAGAGTTACTCCCTCATGCTGAAAAAGAGGTTAAAACTTTCATTTTATTAAAATTAATTGGTGAAAAAGAAAATATAAATGTTACTGAAGAAGATATGAAAACAAAGATTATTGAGATAGCACTAAATAATAAGCTCAAACCTGATGAAGTAATAAAGCACTTTTTAAGAGTGGATGGGTCTTTAACAGCCCTAAATTACTCTATCTATGAGCAAAAGGTGAGAGATCTATTATTAAATAAATCGGAGGTTATCAAAGGAGAAGAGCTATGAGTATCGTTCCCATTGTAATAGAGCAAACAGGCAGAACAGAACGAGTATACGATATATATTCAAGACTCTTGAAGGATAGAATAATCTTTATTGGCACACCCATTAATGATAATGTTGCTAATGTTGTGATAGCTCAACTACTCTTTTTACAAACAGAAGATCCTGAAAAGGATATCCACATATATATAAATTCCCCTGGAGGCACTGTATCAGCTGGATTAGCAATATATGATACAATGCAATATGTAAAACCTGATATTGCAACTTACTGTATAGGTCAAGCTGCGAGTATGGGTGCTCTACTGCTAAGTGCAGGGACTAAAGGGAAGAGATTTGCGCTCCCTAATTCTCGCATAATGATTCACCAACCTATGGGGGGTTTTTATGGACAAGCAACAGATGTAGAAATTCATGCTAAAGAAATTTTAAAGATGAAAGAAACTTTAAATAGAATTCTGGCTTATCACACTGGACAACCCTTTGAAAAAATTCAAGCTGATACAGAAAGGGATTTCTTCATGTCTGGTTTGGATGCAAAAAACTACGGAATTGTAGATGATGTAATTAGCCCCATTAAAGAAGTAAAAAAACAATAAACAGCTTTTATCATAAAAGCGATAAAATGCAACTTTCTCAAGTTAATCTATATAAGGGAGTATAGATGTCGAAGAAAATATACAATGAAAAAGAAAGATGCTCTTTTTGCGGAAAACCGCAAACAGATGTTAAAAAAATGATTGCAGGTCCTATGGTCTATATTTGCGATGAGTGTATTTACCTTTGCAATGAGTTGATAAAGCAAGAAAAAAACAAAGTGCAAAAAGACCTGTCGGAAAAATTACCTCTTCCTAAGGAAATTCATAAATTCCTTGATGATTATGTGATCGGTCAAGAGAAGGCTAAAAAGATACTTTCTGTCGCTGTTTACAACCATTACAAAAGAATCTTCAATAGTTCTAAGTCTGGAGTTGAACTTCAGAAGAGTAATATATTATTAATAGGTCCTACTGGAACAGGTAAAACCTTACTTGCACAGACTCTTGCAAGATTTCTTGATGTACCTTTTGCAATCTCCGATGCTACTACTTTGACAGAAGCAGGTTATGTGGGAGAAGATGTTGAAAATATATTATTGAGATTATTGCAAGCAGCTGACTATAACATTGAAAAAGCTCAGCTTGGCATTGTTTACATAGATGAAATAGATAAAATCTCTAAAAAATCCGACAATCCTTCCATAACTCGTGATGTTTCAGGAGAAGGTGTCCAGCAAGCCCTTTTAAAAATAATAGAAGGCACAGTAGCAAACATACCTCCCCAAGGGGGTAGAAAGCATCCTCACCAAGAATTTATCCAATTGGATACTACCAATATACTTTTCATCTGTGGTGGCGCTTTTGTAGGGCTTGACCAGATAATAGCAAAAAGAAAAGGTAAAAGGAATATCGGCTTCCACCTTGGATACGAAGTGGAGGCTCAGTCAACTTCAGAAAACATACTCAAGCTTGTTGAGCCGGAGGATTTATTGAAATATGGCTTAATACCAGAATTTGTAGGCAGACTTCCCATAATTGCAGTCTTAGATGAACTCGATGAAAAAGCTCTCATTAAGATACTTACTGAACCTAAAAACGCCCTTATCAAACAATATCAACAACTATTATCTTTTGAGAATGTGAAGCTCACTTTTACAGAAGGCGCTTTGAAAGCAATTGCAAAAAAATCTATAGAGAAAAAAGCTGGTGCAAGAGGTCTAAGAGCAATACTGGAGGAGGTCATGCTCGATGTAATGTATGAAATACCTTCAAGCAAAGGTGTTCGTGAGTGCATAGTTAATGAAGATACAATTATGAGAAAAGACCCTCCCATTCTTATTTTCGAAAATAAAGTTGAATCTGCATAAGTGAGTTCATAAAATATTTGATAAAACGTGAAAAATTATCCCTTTATTGTCTTCTTGAAGATTGTCACCGGATAAGATTTATCCTATGGAAAAGATAATAATTGGCACTCGTGGTAGTAAATTAGCTCTATGGCAAGCCGAACATATTAAAGCAGAACTTTTAAAATTGTATCCTGCCTTCAATTTTGAGCTTAAAAAGATCAGAACTACTGGTGACAAAATCTTAGATGTGCCTCTTGCAAAGGTAGGAGGTAAAGGTTTATTTGTAAAGGAGATTGAGGAAGCACTCATAAAAGGTGAAGTCGATATAGCCGTCCATAGTATGAAAGATGTTCCTACAGAATTACCCAAAGGTTTACACCTTGCTGTAATTACCAAAAGAGAAGATCCAAGAGATGCACTCATAATAAGAAAGAATGATAATAAAAAAGATAAGGTTAAGAGTCTGAAAGACCTACCAAAAGGTTCTATAATCGGTACAAGCAGTCTCAGGCGATCATGCCAACTGTTAAGTCATAAACCTGATATAAAAATTGAACCTCTAAGGGGTAATCTTGATACAAGACTTAGAAAATTAGACGAAGGAAAATTTGATGGAATAGTTCTCGCTGTTGCAGGAATCAAAAGATTAGGCATAGAAAAGAGGATAACAGAAATTATAAATCCAGAAATTATTTTGCCAGCCATTGGGCAGGGAGCGCTCGGCATTGAAGCAAGAACAAATGATGAAAGAATTAATGAATTATTAAAGCCTTTAGATGATAAGGAAACTCGAATCTGCATAAGCGCTGAAAGAGCTTTCTTAAAAACCCTTGGGGGCGGTTGTCAGGTACCCATAGCCGCTTATGCGAGGATAGTAACAGAAGAAGCAAACGTCCAAAAAAATCAATCAACGAGTATTGTTAGTTACAAAAAACTATTGATAATAGAAGGGTTTGTAGGGAACTTAAGAGGCGATAAAATAATAAAAGATCGAATAGAAGGACCTCCAGAAAGAGCTGAGGACATAGGGATTCAATTAGCAGAGATGCTTCTCCTAAAAGGAGCAAAAGAGATACTCTCAGAGGTCTATTTATGATGAAAAAAGGTAAAGTTTACATAGTAGGGGCTGGTCCTGGAGATATCGGACTACTAACCGTTAAGGGCCTAAAATGCCTGCAAAAAGCAGATGTTGTTGTCTACGATTTTCATCTTAATGCACAGATATTAAATTACATTAATAAAGATGCCGAATTTGTATATGCAGGTAAAAGAGGAGGGCATCATGAAATGTCACAAGAAGAGATTAACCAAGCCATAATAAGTAAAGCCTTAGAGAATAAGATTGTTTGCAGGTTAAAAGGTGGTGATCCCTTCATTTTTGGAAGAGGGGGAGAAGAAGCTGAGGCACTTGCTTCAAAAGGTATAGAATTTGAGATAGTACCAGGTGTAAGCTCCGCTATTGCTGTTCCAGCCTATGCTGGAATCCCTTTAACCCACAGAAAATACTCTTCCTCATTTGCTGTCATTACAGGCAACGAAGATATAACGAAACCAGAAAGCACTATAGATTGGGCAAATTTAGCAAAAAATTACGATACTCTCATATTTTTGATGGGTGTTAGAAATCTTAGTAATATAACTCAAAAACTTATCTCCAATGGCAAACCGCCGGATACTCCGACAGCTCTCATAAGATGGGGAACACGTCCTGATCAAAAAACAATAGTAAGCACCTTAGAAAAAATTGCAGATGATGCTAAAGACGCCCAGATAAAACCTCCAGCAGTAATGATAGTTGGTTTAGTTGTTCAATTGAGAAAGGTTCTTAATTGGTATGAGAAGAAACCCTTATTTGGTCATAGAATATTAATTACACGGGAGTATACAGCTGATTATGAGCCTCTTGAAGAACTCGGAGCAGAGATTTTTGAATTCCCAACTATTAAGGTAGTCCCTACAGATAATTTTGAGCAACTTGACGATTGCATAGAGAAAATAGGAATGTACAACTGGATAATATTTACAAGCAAAAATAGTTTTAAATTCTTCCTTCAAAGACTACTGATAAAAAATAAAGATTTAAGAGACTTAAAGGGAATAAATATATGTGCAATAGGCTCAAAAACAGCCGATGAACTAAGAAGTTTCGGAATTAAAGTTGACCTTGTCCCAGAGACATTCAGTTCAGAAGGTTTAATAGATATTTTTACAAAGAGTAGCTTAAAAAATACAAAGATATTACTGCCAAGAGCCGAAGAGGGAAGAGATGTTTTTCCTAATAAAATTAGAGAACTCGGTGGTCATATTGATACACCTACCACTTACAAAACTATTAAACCAGAAAAACATGCAAAAAGACTTATGAGATTCTTAAAGACTGGTAGAATCACCATAGCTACCTTCACAAGCGCTTCGACCTTTCATAATTTCGTTGATATTTTAGGTAGTGAAGGGGAACAACTTTTAAAAGAATTGACGATTGCGGCTATAGGACCTATTACAGCAAAAGCAATTGAGAAGTTTGGTCTGAAAGTGACAATAATGCCTCAAAAAGCAACTATTCCCAGCATGGTTAATGAGATAATTGAATGGGCAAAAAGTGAGAATAATAAACTGCATATTTTAAAAAATATATGATTATGCTATTATAAAATGCTAATAAAAAAACTTAGGAGAATTTATGAAAGAGATAAAATACAAAAAATATAGTGAAGAAGAAAAAAAAATTTATAATGAATCGATTCAAAAGATTCTTGCTTCTTTAAAAAATGGCAGTACCTTTCAGGATGCCTGTAAAGAGGTAGAGATCATAGATCCATCCCTTAAAAAGTTTATTCACTATGATGCCATCAAAGTAATGATTGCAGAATTACACTATAAAGATGGACTCTCGCTTGATGAAGTGGCAAAAAGACTCGATATTCCTATTACAATCTTGAGTTTTGCTCGGATGGAAATGCTTGAAGAAGTTGCTTTATCAGTAAGCCGCTCCTTTAGAGAGAGTAATCCTGACTTCTTCAAAGCTTTCGATGCATAAAAAATAATAGATAACTTAATCATCTTTCTTGCTCTTTAAGAAGCTTAAAATTCGGGAGTTGTCAAGAAAAATGTATTCTCTTGCATCCTTAAAATGAGGCAAAAAACCTCCTTGAAATAAGAAGTGGTTTAAATAAAAGGATGACAACATAGTCACTAATGGTCAGGTGAAGACAGTGCATATGTGGTGTTAGGGGGTTCCGAATCCCTATCGTCCCCAGTGGCGAATTTAACTCCCATTCAAAAATAAAATATCACTTTTGGAAAACTAAAATATCCTCTACTCCTATTTTACCTTTGTCGGCTTTTGATAAGCCATGTTCAATAACATCGATCAATTTAAAACCAGTTGACTTACCTAAATCTACTAATATTGATGATGTTTCAATTACTTCTTCTTTCCCGTTTATTACCCAAGAATGATATTTACTAATAACCATTAAATAAAATTTATTTTCCCTAAAACTCTATAACATTCTTTAAATGAAAGTTTCATCATTTTAAGATAATTTTGGACAACTTCGGCTTTGTTAGTTCTAAAACACTTTCTCAATAGCTCTATAAGTTTTAAGCTTGAATTTGGCAAAATAATAGAAGAATATTTATCTCTTACAAAAAGAGGTTTGATCTCATGCTTGCTTTCATATCTATGCTTTGCTTCGTAAAAACTATTTGTTGATTTCCAAACAAGGTCTTCATCTAATCCTAATATCAATATAGAAATTTTATTTTTCCAATATAATCTAAAGCATCAAAATAAGGTGGTGATGTAAGTATACCATCCATAGTTTCATCTTTTATCATGGAGAGGATTAAACTAAAAATTGTGAAAAAGGGTTATGGGAAAATTTAAAAAGTTAAGGAGGCGGTATGGAAAAATGAGCAAGAAATGTTGTCCCAGAAAAAAATTCAAAAAATTATTAACTCTATGGAAGAGTCCCCCCACAGAGGACAATATTCCAGTCTTCAGATTTCGCTACTTCCTCCTAGATGAAAGAAGTCTAAATGCGAGATGCTATAGGCAAGCAACTGTTTTGTGGTCACAAAATTTTCTACTTTTCTTCCCAGATTGTTCTCCTGATTACGTTAAATTTCTCTTGTATGAGTTAGTCATCAAAATTTCCATACTTATAACTATAAAACAGACACAATTTTATTTTAACCGCCTTCTCTGTCTTTTCCTTCTTTACATCATCCTTTTCAGCGTCAGCCTTAGGATCGTCAGCCGATGTGGGAGCAGACCATTCCGTTGGAGAAGTAGTCTTGGGAGCTTCATCCTTTTTAGCGACCGCCGTAGGAGCTTCAGTTGCAAATGCGACTGTAGAAAGAGGGAATGTGAACAAGAGCGATATAACAATTGCTAACATCTTCCTCATATCTTTTTCTCATCCCTTTTATGTGGATTTTTTTGTTTGCCAAATTTTATGGTTTTTTAGTAGCAAGACCATGCTCTAACAGTAAACATCTTTCCTCAAAAATAATCTCGCTGAAATGGTATTGTTTCCACAAAATTGACAAAAGGAGCAATCTTCCTTACTCTTATTGTCATACCTTTTCTTAGCTTTTTAAATTTTACCATAACCCTCTTTATCATAAAACTGATGAACATATTAGATGCCATGTGTTTTTTTGTATGCTTGCATACTATCTTCATTAGCATATGAAACAAAGGTTGAGTCCCTTATTTCATTCTGATGGCAGAAACAAAAAGAAGAAATGGACATTTGAACATGTTATAGAGAGGTTAAAAAGTATTCGTAGAGAAATAGTGAGTTCAGGCGGTTCTTCATAAAGGTAGTAAGTAGTCCTGACGAAAAAAACAAAAAAATAGTGGAGTTACTCACGGTCAAAGTGTAGCCATATTGTTGAAATCTCAAATTACCTTTAAAGTATCACATGATATGGGTTTTATTTGGCTCTTAAAAAAGAAAATGGGTCTCAAACAAAAATGATAGAAAACAATATATCGTCGTTAATCATAAAATACTACATCTATCTTACTGTTAAATAAATTGTACCTCCTCTTAAAAAGATACCTCTCTATCTCTTTCTTCCCTTCTGCTATTAAATCCAATGCCCTGTAAAGATGATTTACCCTTAATCCTAGAAACCTAAAAACCCTCAAAAATTGACTTTTAAAAATCAGCTGTCATAATTGTTAGTTTAAAATGTAGAGGAATTTTAAACCAAAAACCTTCAAAGCTATATCTCTTTGAGTTTCATTGTCTGAAAATGAGTTGTTAAGGAATCGATAATTTCGTCGAGATCACCTTCTAAGATCTGTTCAAGTTTATGTAGAGTCAGATTTATTCTATGGTCAGTTACTCTATTTTGTGGATAATTGTAAGTTCTTATTCTCTCGCTTCTATCACCTGTTCCTACTTGACTTTTCCTGTCCAATGCTCTTTCTTTCTCTTTTTTCTCTATCTCCATCTCGAGCAATCTTGAGCGGAGCACTTTCATTGCCTTTTCTTTGTTCTTAATCTGTGAACGTTCATCTTGACATTGTACAACGATACCCGTTGGTATATGCGTGATTCTAACAGCTGAATAGGTTGTATTAACTCCTTGCCCACCAGGGCCTGAGGAACAAAAAGTATCAATTCTTAAGTCTTTTTCATCTATTTTAATGTCTACCTCTTCTGCTTCTGGTAATACAGCTACAGTTGCTGCAGAAGTATGAATCCTTCCAGAGGCTTCAGTGATGGGAACTCTTTGAACTCTATGTACTCCGCTTTCGTATTTCAGTCTACTATAAGCATTCTTACCAGTAATAATCGCTATAATCTCTTTAAAACCCCCCAAGGCTGTTGGGTTTGAATCTATTATCTCCATCTTCCATCCCTTGCCTTCTGCATACTTTGAGTACATCCTGAATAATGTTGCAGCAAACAACGCAGCTTCTTCTCCGCCAGTACCTGCCCTAATTTCTAAGATTACATTTTTATCATCTCTTGGATCCTTTGGCAATAGCATCAATTTTAATCGATTTTCTATCTCTATTTTCTTCTTTTTAAGAAATTCGAGCTCTTCTTCAGCCAACTCTCTCAACCCAGTATCACCATCCTGAAATAATTCCTCTACATCATTAATGCCCTTTATTACCTTTTTGTATTCCTGAATGGCGTTATAAAGAGGTTCCAGATCTGCTTGTTCCTTAGTATATTTTTGATATACCAGTGCGTTTGTAAAAACTTCAGGCTTAGTCAGATATTCTGTAAGTTCATTATACTTCTCTTCGATTATCAAAAGCTTATCAAGCATTTTTAACACCTATATGCTGTATGTTATATGAATCTAATCTCAAAACCTCCTTCAAAGCTGTTATAGCAACTTCTATCTGAGAGTCATCAGGTTCCCTAACAGTTAATCTTTGCAATAAGAGACCCGGTTGAATTATGAAGCTTAGAATCCCCTTTTTGCTAAATACTACGGAAAACCTCAATATTTCATAAGATAAACCAGATATAATTGGAACAAGAAATATTCTTGCAAGGAGTTTTTCTAAAAAAGTCCAATGTTGAGGTATTAATATAAACATTACTATGCTTATGATCATTACTATCAGTAAAAAACTTGTTCCACAGCGTGGATGAAATGGCTTATGCTTCCTAGCATTTTCTACAGTTAAATCTTCACCGGCTTCGTATGTATAAATTACCTTATGCTCTGCGCCATGATATTGATATATCCTTTTCATCTCACCCCAAAAACCTATCAAGAAAACATATAAAAGAAATATACCGACCCTTAAAATCCCGTCTACTAAATTAAATAAAATGGAATTAATGAAAAGATTTTGGTAATAATATAGTCCCATTACAGTTGTTAAAAGAAGGGGTAGAAATTTAAAAAGTAATATAGCGATAATCAATGCTAAGGCTATTGAAAAAGCGATGCTCCATAAACTTAAAGGTTTTTCATCTTTACCTTTATAAACAATTTTAGATGAAAACTCAATTGCTTTAATCCCAACGACCAGAGCAGAGAAAAGAGCATATACTCCTCTGATAAGGGGCAATCTCAAAAATTTACTTTGTCTATTAGTTACTGTTGATTTAAGGTTAATTTCTCCTTTAGGATCTCTAACCGCTACTACCCAGCCCTTAGTAGATCTCATCATTACCCCTTCTATAACTGCCTGACCGCCTACACCATTCATATTTTTATCCTTGTATATACTTTATAAATAGTTAAAAATAGAAATAAAATAGGATTAGAAACAAATTCTTAAGCCTCTAATCCTTTTTTAAAAAATAAAAAAGTTACTTTTTGGAGTATTTCTTCTTAAATCTCTCTACTCTTCCCTCCGTATCAACAATTTTCTGCTTCCCTGTGAAAAAGGGGTGACATTTTGAACAAATATCTACTCTGATACTCTTTCGAGTCGATCCAGTTTCAAAGCTTTCGCCACATGCACATACTACTTTAGCCTTATAGTATTCAGGATGAATCTTTTCTTTCAAATCTATACTCCTCCTCTTTCTTCCGAATTATTATTTATTTTAAACAATAAATAGAACCTTAAGCAAGAAACTTCTACGATATAGCTCGGATGGTAATTTCTTCTATATTTATATTATTTATATTTATTTTAAAATTTATTTTAAAACTTAAGAAGCCGATAACAGAGAAAATCAATTATCGGCTTCTTAAAGAGGATCTTTTTATTTATTTCATTAAAGGAACTATTAACAGAGCTACTATATTAACAACCTTAATCATCGGGTTAATTGCAGGTCCTGCTGTATCCTTATAAGGGTCTCCAACTGTGTCACCAGTAACCGCAGCCTTATGGGCATCAGATTTCTTACCGCCAAAGGCACCATCCTCAATATACTTTTTAGCATTATCCCATGCACCACCTCCACTGGTCATTGAGATAGCTAAAAATAATCCCGTAATGATGCTCCCAATTAGCAAGCCACCTAAAGCCTCTTTGCCGAGTATGAAACCTACTATTATAGGGGATACGACAGGGATTAAAGATGGAACCATCATCTGCCTGATTGCACCCTTCGTAACTATATCAACGCAAGTACCATATTCAGGTTTTGCTTTGTACTCCATTATGCCAGGTATCTCTCTAAACTGCCTTCTTACTTCGTCAACAACACCACCAGCTGCTTTGCCAACTGCTTCCATTAATAATGAACCAAAATAATAGGGTAACAAGCCACCGATAAAGAGTCCCACCAAAACCATTGGATCTGAGATATCAAAAGAAATCGCACCAGGGAATGACCTGGAATATTCAGCAAAGAGAACAAGTGCAGCAACACCTGCTGACCCTATTGCATAACCCTTTGTTACTGCCTTGGTAGTGTTACCAACCGCATCAAGAGGATCTGTTACAGCTCTTACATCTGGTGGAAGCTCAGCCATTTCAGCAATGCCTCCAGCATTATCTGTAATTGGTCCATAGGAGTCAATAGAGACAACAATCCCCGTCATAGAGAGCATTGCAACTGCTGTAAGAGCTATTGCAAAAAGTCCTGTAGCAGGGTCTCCACTAAATCCTCCGCCAAGAGCATAAGCCCATAATATTGCACCGCAAATGCATAACACAGGTAAACCAGTAGATTTCATGCTAACTGCTAAACCAGCAATAATGTTTGTAGCATGTCCTGTCTGGCTTGCTGCTGCAATATGTTTTACAGGATGGAAGCTCTTAGAGGTAAAGTACTCTGTGATCATAACGATCAAAGCAGTCAAAATTAATCCTATTAATGCAGTGGTAAATACTCCTGCGGCTGTAAATTTCTGCTCAACACCTGGTAATCCCAAAAACCATTGTGAGGCAAAGAAAAAGGCAATAGCAGCCAAAATACCTGATACAGCGAGCGCTTTATAGAGTGCGCCCATGATGTACTGTTTTGCACCCAATTTTACAAAGAATGTCCCAATAACAGAAGCGATTATTGAGATACCGCCTATCAATAAGGGAAATTCTACCCAAGGACTTTGTGCTCCAAAGACAGTTTTTGCAAGGAGCATTGCTGCAACCACTGTGACAGTATAAGTTTCATACAAGTCTGCAGCCATACCTGCGCAATCACCGACATTATCACCTACGTTATCAGCTATAACTGCCGGGTTTCTTGGGTCATCTTCTGGAATCCCAGCTTCAACCTTTCCGACAAGGTCAGCTCCCACGTCCGCAGCCTTAGTATAAATACCACCAGCGATACGGGCAAAAACACTCATAAGGGAACAGCCGAACCCCAACCCTACAAGGGCATGAAATGCATCATCTATGTTAGCAGCAACCCCTTTAACAACTATGTAATAAATGGTGATACCCAATAAGCCAAGCCCAACGACCATCATGCCTGTGACTGCTCCGCCTTTGAATGCCAATGTTAATGCCGCCTGTAAACCTCTTTTAGCAGCCTCAGCTGTCCTAACATTTGCTCTAACACAGACCATCATTCCAAGATAACCTGCTGCTGCTGACCCAATTGTACCGATGAGGAATCCTATTGCTGTCCAGATTCCAAGAAAGACTGCTAATAAAACAAAGAGAATAACAGCAACTATAGCAACAGTCTTATACTCGCGGGCTAAAAAAGCCTCTGCACCTTCTTTTACGGCATCAGAGATAGCCCTCATGCGTTCTGTACCAGCATCTTGTTTCATGACCCAAGAAGCTGTAGCAAGAGCATATAACACACCGATTAAACCTGCAATAATAGCGAATATTAAAATTTCACTCATCTAACCGCCACCTCCTTAACATAATTATTATTTTAAGTGATTTAAATTATTGATAAATTAACCTTAAAGCCTTCACCTTAAGTTATTTAACTATCACAATCACCCCCTTTGATTTTTATGAGTCTCAACAACTTCAAGCAACCATCTTATCTCTTCCTGTATGTTTTGCAAAAACCATTGCAGTAGTTCTATAGACCATATGAGCCATTTTTGAATAGGGAGCATAAGCAAAAAGTGCAAATATGAAGACCAAATGTGAGAAATACATAAAATAGGCTATCACTGCAATATCCAGTAATCTAAATATTTGAGCAAACATACCTGTCAAACCAACGCCATAAACTATAACAATAAAGAGCCAGTCAAAATAACTACCTATACCTGCTTTCTCTTTATTCTTAATCCGATTAGAGACAACCATCGTAATTCCTATCAGCAAAGCGATCCCACTAATATTACCTATAATCTTTATTATATTTGTTTGGGGATAAGGGGATTCCCATTTGAGAACATATAGATAAAAAACAGCTATAGAGGTTGTAATAGCAAGCCCAATAAAGGAATAAAAGACTAAAAGGTGGGCAAGTTTCCTGTCTTTTGTAACATTACATTTATCAAATTTTTTGTGACTCAATATATCAATGATGGTATCCGTTATTGATTTATTAATGTCACCTTCAAGGGGTTTGCCATGATATTTTGTCATATCCCGCCAATAATCTCTTATTCCCACAACAAAAGCTATAACGACAAGTGCAGCAAGTGGTATGAATAAAAAATCAATATAAGGAATAGGAGGCATGAATTTAGAGAAGGAAATAATACCGCCTTCACCTCTAGGTATTCCTGTTGTAAAATGTCCCTGTATAGCCATAAAAAAGAGAAAGATGGCGATGGGTATTGCAAAAAGCAGTATAGCTGCCTTAGGCTCCCCAACCAAATTTGCAATAAAAGCCGGTTTTGAGTAGTTTTTTATAGCTATACTCCTGACTGCTCCTAAAACCTCTCCTGGCTTAGCGCCTCTTGGACAATAGGCTGTACAATCACTACATTGATGACAAAGCCATATATCAGGATTACTTATAAGCTTATCTTTCAACCCCCACTGAGCATAGATCATCTCTTTTCTGGGGAATGGTTTATCATCGGGGGATAGATTGCATACCACAGAACATGTAGCGCACTGATAACACTTTTTTAAAGATTCTCCGCCAGCAGCTATAACCTCCCTTACAAATTTTAGATCAGGAGTTATTTGCTCTCCCATCCTTTAACCTCCTCTGCATCTTTAAAATAAATGATAAAAATCCCATTTCTTTTAGAATCCCTTATATGGATTAGGGCCTATATCTTGCAACTTTTCAATAAAGGAGTCGATAATCTGTGGTAATTTATAATATTCAGAGATTGAAATTTGTTCCATCTGAACTCTTCCAGATTCCAGCTTCAACCTGTCCAATGTTTCTGCAACTTTTGATAATCTTATTTTTGCAAGATGGCTTCCTGTTGCCATATGACATTGATAATCCTCACCATATTGACATCCAAGTAGGAGAACTCCGTCAATGCCCTTAGAAAGGGCATCTGCAATCCATACCAGGTTTATTGAACCTATGCACCTCAAGGGGACAATTCTTACAAAGGGGCTAAACTGCAAGCGGTTAATTCCAGCCATATCAAGAGCGGGGTAAGCATCGTTTTCACAGGCAAAAATAATTGCTCTTGGCTTCTCTTCCTCTTCTCCTGGAACCTCAATATTTTTAACCATGTTGCCAATCATATCTACAGAGTAGTTCTTGAAGGAAATAATCCTTTCGGGGCATGCCCCAAGACATATAGCACATCTTCTGCAACGAGTCGGCAAATAAATTGGATTAGCCTTTTCATCTTCATTTATAGCGCCAAAGGGACATTCTTCAGTGCATCTCTTGCACTGAGTGCATTTCTGCATGAAGAAATCCGCATAAGATGTATCTCCTGCTCTGGGATGGACAGCCTCTCCTCTAATTGTTGACTCAATACATTGTATAGCCTTAAGTGCAGCGCCCGTAGCGTCTTCAATTGTTGAAGCGATATCCAGAGGTGTCCTAACAGTACCAGCAGCATAAATACCTGTTCTTCTGGTTTCATAGGGAAAGCAAATAAAATTAGAATCAGGATAACCATTTGCTAAAACAGGCACTTCACCACCTTGTCTATATCCAAGGTTTAATGTGTCTGTTTCTATCATTACATAGGGTATGAATTCATCACCTGGGTTTACACCTGGGGGAAGCACCTCTTCGCCAAGAGCGGTCACAGGAACCATACCTGTTGCAAGGACAACGAGGTCAACATTTACAGTTATCCTTTCGCCAAGAAGAGTATTATCAACCTCTACCAAAAGATTCTGGTTTTCATCCTCTGATATGCTCAGAATTTCACCCTTAGTTAAAAAAACTCCAGGATCATTCTGCATGTTTTTATAGAAATATTCAAAATGACCAGGAGTTCTCATATCCTTATAAAATATGAAAACCTTTGAATCGGGATCCTGATTCCTCACATATTTAGCTTGCTTCAAAGACTCTACACAGCAAATAGAGGAACAATAGGGTAAATGATTATCGTCTCTCTGACCAGCACACTGTATAAAGGCTACACTTTTAACAGGCTTTCCATCTGAAGGACGGACCAAAGTACCCTTTAAAGCTATCTCCTCCATCATATAGTTAGTTATCACATTTGGATATTTGCCAAACCCAAGATTATCAAGTTTTGAAGCATCATAAGGTATAGTACCTGCAGCAAGAACAATCGCACCTGCTCTAAATGTCTCTGTGTTTCCATTTTGCTTAATTGTAACATCAAATAATCCAGGGGCGCCCTCTATTTTTTCTATAATCGAGGAGGTATAAATCTTGATTTTAGGATTTTGTTGAATCTCCTCAATCAATTTATTTATTAAAGGATCTTCAAGGTCAGTATAAGGTGGCTTTGTAGGAGCTTGTTTGTAAATTTTAGACATCCTACCACCAAGTGAACCTTCTTTTTCAACCAAAAAAACATCATAACCTGCGTTGGCAGACTCTTTAGCAGCTGTCAAGCCTGCAAGACCGCCACCAACAACAAGGATGGACTTAGAGACTCCCTCAACCTTATAAGGCTCGGGTACTTCCATCCTTTGCATCTTAAGAATACCCATTCTGATGTAGTCTTCAGCCATCATCTGAGTATCTTCATCATTTGGTTTATGAGTCCAGACGACTTGCTCCCTAATATTAACCCTTTCTACCAAGGGGACGCCAAGATTGAAGACATCATAGTTTACACGAGGTGAGCATGCTGCTATTATGACAGCATTAACACCCTCTTTTGCTATATCATCTTTTAGAAAGTCAACACCTTCCTTTAGACAAAGAGCTGAATGCGCCTTAACAACAGGGGCCTTCATTTTAGTAGCCACTTTGATAAGCTGTTCTATATTAAGTGAGTTACCTATCTCACAATCAGTGCATATATAGACTCCAATTTTTTTACTCATTGTTTTACCTCCTCACAATAGATTGAATTGCTTTAAGTGCAGCAGCAGAACTATCTTGAACGCTGGAATAAACATCGAGGGGTTTTCTAGCTGTACCAGCTGCGTATAACCCCTCACCATTAAAACCAGAAATAATAAAACCATCATCATCATAACTAATGCTTGCAGGAATCTTTGCATCCCTTGTAACTGGTGACATTCCAGTAGCAAGCACAACCATTTCGACCTTTTCTTGTATCTTCTTTCCTGCAACAGCGTCCTCTGCGATTACTGTAAGATCTTTTGTTTCAGAATCTTCTTCTATTTGAGCAACTTTTCCTTTGATAAATTTAATTTTTTCATCTTTTTGTACCTTTTTATAAAATTTCTCATTTCTTCCAGTGGCTCGTATATCGATATAAAATATTATTACCTCAGACTCAGGGTATTGTTCACGTACATATGTTGCCTGTTTCATTGAGGCAAGACAACAGATAAAAGAACAGTATGGAAGATGATTTTCATCTCTGGAACCAGCGCACTGAACAAAGGCTATCTTCTTAATCTCTTTGCCATCTGAGGGTCTGAGAATTTTACCCTCTGTGGGACCATTTTTGGAGGAAAGTCTTTCCATCATCATATTAGTTATGACATTCTGGTATCTACCAAAACCGAGGTTATCTATTTTAGAGGCGTCATAGGGGTTCCAACCGGTTGCAAAAACAACTGAGCCTGCTTTTAGGGTAATTACTTTGGGTTCCATCTTTAAATCTATAGCATTATATTTGCAAGCGCTAACACATTTAGCGCATTCTTGCTTCTTACATACCCTTTCATCAATAACATATTTCATGGGAAAGGCAAATTCATGAGGAAGGTAAATTGCCTTTGTCTTATCCATACCGAAATTAAAATCATTCGGTCTTTCTATAGGGCATACTTCTACGCAGGCATTGCAACCGGTACAATTCTCATTGACATAACGAGGATTAATTTTCACACTTACCTCAAAGTTTCCCTTTGAACCTGTAACTTGCTCAACTTCAGCGAGTGTATAAAATTTAACCCTGGAATTATTCTTAATCCGCCGAAAGTTTATCTCCAACCCACAGTTAGGAGGACACAATTTAGGGAAATATTTATTAAGCTGAGTTACTCTCCCCCCAAGATATGGATTTTTCTCGATTAAAACAACCTCATATCCTACTTCAGCAGCTTCTACAGCAGTTGTCAAACCGCTAATGCCCCCTCCTACAACTATAATACATTTCTCCTTTTCTTCTGCCATTCTATTCCTCCATAGATAATTTTTATGGCACAAAAGTCTAAAAATTATACAAAATTGATATAAGCTAAATATAGCACGCTACATGCTATACTATAAATTCCAAGTCTATTTATTTAATCTTGGATAACAAGATTTGTCAATAACTATATTTTTATAGAAGCATTTTAAAAATTTATAAATTATTATCTCGCATTCGAGTATGAGGTATTAAATTTTCTAATAGCATTTTGAAGGACATCTACAAGCATCAAAGAGAAGAAAAATTCTTTTTTCTTTTTCAATTCTATCTTCTGAAAGTCTTCTAAACTCAATTTTTTGTAAAGACTCTAAAGCCTCAAGTCTCGAAGGTAAAGAGTTTAATCCGTAGGAAATTACTTCTCCGCTGGCTGAGTCAATGATTTCGGCATCTATTCCATTTGTAACAACTGCAAAAGGAATCTGATATGAGGTGACAATCCTTGCTACTGATAGAACCTCCCTTTCCCTAGAAACCAATGAACCTCTTACACATCTAATAATCATGAGTATCTTTTCTTTAAGTATTATAAGAAAATCAATGCAAAATTTATATTTTTTACTATCAAGAAAGATCTCAAATTCTTTGTCAATTATGACATCGTCCTTCAAATATCCTTTATGTTCTATAAGAATATTCAATATCTTCTGCTTAATATTTTCATTGTCTGGAAGATTATTAATGTCAAAGAGAACCGACATATGTGGATTTTCTAAGTTCCTTTTTTCAAGTTTAAGGTTTTCTCAAGCATAAGGAAATGTTTCAAGTATTTAAAGCCAAATTGCATTAGGGCAATATCGCTATTCTTTATCTTATCAATATCTTCGACTTCGAAAATATCAAGAAACTTGGATTCGAATACGAATTTTCTAAATTTATCCAGATCATAGCTCACCATATAAATCAATGCCTGCTGTTTTTCGCTGAGCTTAGGGAATCCAGCAGTATCCCTTCTCAATTGGATTTCGAACCACTCTTTATTTATCTCATCATAGAGATCAACACCTTGGTCAATCCTCCACGTTTCAATAGTCCAATCTTTATCCTCAGAATAACCCTTGCATCCCGGTTCTTTAATAAAGAAATAAAAGACCCTCTTTTCCCTGCCTGTAACTGTCTCTGTTACAATAATACCTCTACCTACAGGATAGTAACGGCAGATTGAAGGACGATCATCGTATACGCCACAACCATGAGAGGTTAGAAAAGGGCATTTACCTTCATCACCTTCCATTTTAAGCATTACGTAAGGTAGTGATGAGACTTCGTCGATATGAAGGAATGTATATTTTTCAAGGAATTCCCCTGATGAGATTCCAAGTTTATTTTTTAACCTTAAAATATCATAGGGCGTTAAAAGAAGATCTGTCATTTTACAACATTGATTAAAACAACTTATCTCTTTATGACACCTAAACTTAAATTCCGAACTTAATGAGCGCTCAACAGGCTCAACAAATTTCTTATTAAGCATAATTTAATCCTTCCTTGTTAAAACTTTTGAGTTTTTTTATTTTTAACTTATTTGATTTTTTCAACTGACCAATGTTATAGATGACCCCTTTTACGAATGAAGGTTTTTTTCTCTTAAAAACAAACTTATTGATGGATGTGCTCAATGTGCTACAACTCTGAAACTGTAGATTTATAAATCTAAATACTAATTATTAAAAAAATAAGGCAGTAATCTTTAGTCATCTCTTTTTCTTTCCTGTAAAAGTTTATCCATTGCCTTATCTTTGAGCTTTAACACCCCGTCGGAGAATAGAATGAACTTAACCCAGACAAAGGCGAATTTCAAAAGTTCTTTTTTATCTTCATAAATTTTATCGATCAGTTCCTCATCTATATCATAAATATCGAAAAATTTTGTTCTAAAGAGAAATTTATAGAATTCATCTATATCATAACATGCCCTGTATAGCATTCTTGACCTTCCTTCATCAAGCCTGTTACCTTTTTGAAAATACTCATGGCAAGTAACGGATTGATAGAGTTCATTCATTTCGTCATAGTCAACAATTCCTTGTGCTCTTATCCATGTTTCTATCGTCCATCGTTTTTCGCTTTGAAATCCAAGGCATGTAGGTTTTTCTTTTAGTAAATATCTTTGCTCAGAAAAAAATAGAGGATACATGCGGCATGACCACGGTCTATCAAGATATATCCTACATCCCGTTTCAGAAACAAAGGGGCAGAGTTTATCTTCATCATCGAGCATTTTAAGCATAACCAAAGGTAAGCCTTCATCACTTAATAGCGTAATTGTATATTTTTTTAAAAACTCTGAAGAGGTTAAATCTGTACCTTCTGACATCCTTAAGACATCATAGGGGGTTAAAAAGATATTTACATTCTTGCAGCAAATGTTAAAACATTGTATGCCTTTATGACATGAGAAGCTAAATTCATCAGCTAAAGTAAGGATTCTCTCTTTTTCAACATTTTTATCACTCATAAATACTCTTTCCTTTAACAAATTACAGGGCGACCTCTGGAGGTCGCCCTTTATAAAAACCTCTACGGACTTATTTGACTAAATAATAGGAATCATAGGCCTTTCAATTATTGTCCATTCCTTTGTGTCAACATTATACTTAACATTTATGAAGACATTCTTACTCAAGTCGAGTTTAAGATAATCAAACTTATAGTAATACCCAGGCCATCTCGATTCCTTTCTTGCAAGTCTTGTTCTCATGCAAGCCTCAGCTACCCAGTATCTGTGTATACATTCCCATGCCCTTAGAAGTTCATGGAGGTTTTTAGCGGCGAGCTTTTCGATATCTTCACCGCACAGCGCTAACTTTTTCAAGCCGACTTCGAGCATTTTGTCGGAAGTTCCATATAAAGTCTCCCAGCCGCCTGCATACTCTCCCATGATCTTCTGTAACCTCATTAGGAAGCCCTGTGGTGAAATATAATAGGGGTTAACATCAGCAGATGTAGTGTATTCACACTTCTCATAATAGAGTTTGATCGGTTTATAGACAGCCTCTTTGAGTTTTTCAATAGTAGCATCTGAGACAGTCGGGACAAAGTCTTTGTGGTCATTAGCGAATCTAACAATAGATTTACCAGCAATTCTTCCTTGTACATGGGAACCACTTGAGAATTTATGTGCACAAGCGCCTACGCCACAGCCTGCAGTGAATAGACCTGTTACCTGAGTCATGAGATTATATCTTTTAGGAAAGTCCTTAGCGTATTCCTCTGGCATTAGATCATCTGGGCCACATACCCATGCACCACAAGAACATGCGTGCGAACCAATAAAGACAGGGTCTGAAAGCTGCAGTTCTGAAGGCTCCTCTAATGGATCTATATTATGAGCTGCCCAGTAAGTAGCGCCAGCAATAGTCATGTCAAGAAAGTCCTCCCATGCCTCGGACTCATATTCTTTGAGTTTCTTTTTCAGTTCCTTAGCATCAGTAATCTCTTTCTTGAATCTCTCGGTCACTCTCTCAGTATGCATCCAGTATGGAGTCTTACCCTCCTGAGCAGCAAGTATCATCTCATAATTTCTCAAAGGAGTCGGGGTTGGTTTTGCTTGATCATAAGGTGCCCATTTAGCTAACTGCTCAGGATAGGCACCGACATAGGGCTCATCATAAGCATTGGTTGCAGGAGTCTTAAAGAGCAAGAAGAATGTTCCAACAGGACCATAGGTATCCTTAAACCTTGGAGGAACAAAGGTATTATCCATCTGGGTAAGCTCACCACCTGCCAAAAGTATCATGGCATAAGTGGAACCATTAACGAAAGGAGGCATCCAGGATCTACCAAAACCTTCACCCTGAGACCTTGGTCTGAATACATGGACAGCACCACCTAATGCACAATAAACCACTTTTGCTTTAAATACATAAAATTTATCTTCCCTATTACTGAAGCCAACAGCACCACAGACTCTATTGGGCTCTTTTTCATCTTTAAGGAGATGGGTTATATAGACCCTTTCAATCAACTGACCTTTGTCGCCCAGAGATGCTATAGCACTCTTTGCAGCTTCTGCTACAATTATCTTGTAGCTCTCTCCTGATATCATAACCTGCCATTCACCTGATTTCACATAGTTGCCGGCTTCATCTTTCCAAATAGGAAGGCCCCATTTCTCAAAAAGCTTGACTGTTGAATCCACATGTCTACCTATATCATATACAAGGTCCTGTCTCATCAAGCCCATCTGGTCGTTGGTAACATACTCAACATACCTCTCAGGCGTGCGTGGGTTCTGGGTGACTTTGCCATCCATACCCATGTAAGTATTAATAGCGGAGAGACCCATGGCAACAGGTCCTGACCTCTCAATGGCGGCTTTATCAACAAGCGTTACCTTGAAACCTAATGGCTTTGCCCAGTATGAAGCCTCAACTGCACAACCGCATCCTGACATTCCCCCGCCAAGTATCAATATATCGGTGTCAACTACTACTGTTTCGGGTGCGTAATCTTTCATTAATATACCTCCTCCGTTATTTTTTAATTGTTGGTAATTCTTTTACTCCCATTATGTCAGGCTCACCAAGCAAATTATTATTGTAAAGGTCATCTACTTTTGCCTCGGCAAATCCTTCATGAGCTTTTATAGAGCCTTCAGGAGTTGTCCTTGTTGGATACTTGAATCTCTTGATTCTACCATCTCTATAAGTAATAGTCCACATAATGTCCTCAGTTCCTCTTAAAGGAGTTGAGGCAGCCCCAAGAGGCATAAAATCTGAATAACTCCTGACATCCATTGCCTGCTGAGGGCATATTTTGACGCAACAATAACACTCCCAACAATGATTCGGCTCCTGATTATATGCCTTCATCCTTTCCTTATCTAAAATCATCAAATCATTAGGGCATATGTACATGCATGCAGTTTTATCTTGTCCTTTACAGCCATCACATTTTTCGGTAATAACATAGCTCGGCATACTTTAAACCTCCTTTTGTTTAAGATAATTAATATAGAATAAGATAATTTCTACTTGTAATTGAGTAAAAAGATCTATCTGCTTTTAGCTCCTACGTTTCTCACACCTCCTTTCAGAGAATATATATATATATTAAACACATAGAGGGTTTCACTAAATTATCTCTTTTCACCCTCTGCATATTTGTGGAGTTTAATCTCCACCTTTTCATTTAGATTCTGATAATATTCCTGTAATACTTTTACCACTTCTGGCCTGCTGAATTGAATTGGAACTGGCTCACCCTCAGAGAGCATTTTTCTCAATTTTGTTCCACTTAAAATAACTCTATCATTTTTCCCATGAGGGCAGGTTCTCATGGAAGCCATCCCATCGCACTTATAACAGTAAAAAGTCCAGTCGATCTTTAAAGGTTTTGTCTCCAGAGCATCTTTTGGAATCTCATCAAAGATTTTTTGCGCATCGAATGGTCCGTAATATTCACCAACGCCAGCATGATCTCTACCGACTATGAGATGGCTACAACCATAATTTTGTCTGAAAAGGGCATGCAAAAGCGCTTCCCGCGGACCTGCATATCTCATATCAAGAGGATAGCCTGCTTGAATGCAAGTGTCTTTAACAAAATAGTGTTCTACTAATACATTAATAGCTCTCACCCTGACTTCAGCAGGGATATCTCCTGGTTTAAGTTTACCTAAGAGTTGATGGATCAAAACGCCGTCACATATCTCAATAGCTATCTTAGCAAGATATTCATGGGATCTATGCATAGGATTTCTTAATTGAAGAGCTGCAACAGTACTCCAACCCTTCTCCTCAAAAAGCTTTCTTGTCTCTGCAGGCCTCATATAAATATCCCTATACTCTATAGGAAAGGTACCCTCACTTAAAACCTTTACTGGACCACCAAGATTTACCTCTGCCTGATTCATAACCATAGCAACTCCAGGATGTTCACTATCGGTGGTTCTAAAAACATTTTTGCATTCAAATTCCTTATCAATTCTATATTTATCGGTTACTTTCATTGTTGCCATGATTTCACCGATTTCATCATCCAATAAAGCTATTTCTTCACCTATCTTGATGCTATCAGCCTGTTCAACAGTTGTAGAAACGGTTATAGGTATAGGCCAAAAGGTCCCGTCAACCATCTTACATTCTTCACATACTCTTTTCCAGTCGTCATATCCCATAAAACCTTCAAGAGGCGTAAAACCACCTATACCCATCATTATTAAGTCACCAGACTCTCTTGAAGTTATTCTTATTTGAGTTAATGTTTTCGCTCTTGCCTTCTCTTCTTCTAACTCTTTACCTTCGAGCAATAGAGGTTTTAGCTTTTTTTCTTTTCCATGCGGATTTACTAAACCCATTCATTCACCCTATTTAAAATCTCGACATTTTATATTTTTACTTTGATAATAAAATCCTTTGACTATTTAAGGAACTCCTGAAACATAAACTTT
>FMJZ01004965.1_pt1 | contig 24226 bp, 20 predicted proteins | sample 1987881 | NCBI WGS metagenome assembly FMJZ01 (sample SAMEA4378227, study PRJEB15110) | soil metagenome | biome: soil; feature: Field; material: Soil | place: India | collected 2015-03-11 | depth 0 m
ATCATACAAGAAGAATTTTTAGCTTTTTTTGGGATCAATTTTATTGATAATAAATAAATATTATTAAAAAAATATATCATTATTTTATATTTTTATTATTTGTTCATTTTTAACAAAATTATATTATAAAATTTAATTTCTAATTTTTTTATGATTCATTACTTATCATTATAAACGAAAAGTTGTCAGATGGGTTGAGTTCAAAACTTTTGTGAATAATTTTTTCTGCTTTTTTTTCTAATTCTTGTTCTTTTGTAAGTATTTGTTTTAGTTTTTTATCAGGTATAAGCTCCCAAATGCCATCGCTACACAAAAAAAAATTTTTGTTTTCTGTATTTATTTTATTGGATTGGAATTCTAACTTGTGAATATCAATATTGGTTGTTATAGCTGATTTTAAATAATTTCTCATAGGATGTTGATTGATATCTTCGTGCTTTAAGAATCCTTTTTCTACTAATTCTTGTACATGGGAATGATCGCGTGTTAGTAATTCAAAACTAGAATCCTTCCAAGTATAAATTCGCGAATCACCTACGTGAAAAATATATCCTGTATTATTACGAATAGCAAGCAAAGAAATGGTTGTTCCCATACCTTCTAAGTCAGGTTCTTTTTTCTGATAGTTTATTAAATTTATAAAAATTTTTTCTAATAATTGTTGATATTTTTCTTCAAAAATATAATGATTATATCTTTTGATTGTTTGTAGAGTGATTGAGCTTGCTATTTCGCCTGCTGGTCTTCCTCCTATACCATCTGCAACGGCAAAGATTAAATCATTTTTATTTTTTATTTCTTTTACTTGAAATTTTTCAAAACTTACAGATGTAAAAAGTTCCTCTTGCACCAAAAGGCTATCTTCGTTTTTTTTTCGAGAACCGGCATTTGTAAAGTATATAACTTTCATTGATTTATAGGTAAAATTTGCAACTTGGATTTATAAGTAAAATCTTTTTTTTCTTCTGGTTTGTATAAGTTAAATTTTCTATATTCATAATTCAAAAATTTTTTTATTTGGTTACCGTAAGATGGGCTTAAAGGATTACCATTAATTCCCGTAGGTATGATTCTTAGAGATTCATTGATTTTACCTGGTAATAATATATATCGTTCTGATGCGCCAGATCGTACATAAAAAGGCAGCTTTTGATCCAAGCTAAAATCCATCGGCGATACTGTGGCAATAGAACCTTCGACTTCGTAAGGTCCGCGATTAAAGATTTTTTTTAAAAAAGGATTTCTTCCAAAGGGATGTTTGTATTCTAATAAATGGATTTTTCCCCATTGCCAATCATTTTTATTGTTAGAAATGTCTTTTAATGCTTGAATGGTTTCTACAAAACTTTTGTATATCACTTCTTTTCGCGTTTCTTTTTGAGGTGTGTTTGGGTCGTCGAACCAGGAGGAATCTTTGTTTTTTAGTTGAATTCTTAAGGCATTGACTGCAATGTATTGTTTTTTTAGATATTGTTTGTATAAATCTTCGCCTAAATGGGGATAAAATGTATTATAGAGTAATCTTTGCAACAATAAATGAAAAACACTCGAAGCAACACTTGTTTTTTCTGTAAGATAATTCCAATGTTTTAATTCATTGATAATTTCTAATGCTTCTTGATTGTTAGAAAAATTCTCACTCGAAAGATCCTCTAAGATAACTTTAAGAAAATCCTCTGCCAAAAGAAGTTTGATATCTCTTTGTAAAGTCATCATATCTTCTATAGAAAATTTTTCCTTGGAGTTTAAGAATTCTTTGATTCGTTCATAACGATCGGGATAGTGATAATAATTCGAAATTGTATAAGGATATTTAGAAGAATGTTTGTTGTTCGCTGTTGCAATCCAACCATTTTTGGGGTTTCTTAATCTTGGTTGCAAATTTGTTGGAACATAGCCAGCCCATTCATAAGTTCCTGTCCACCCAGGCATGGGTAAAAGACCATTGAATCCATTTCTAATGGGAATGCCAACTGCTGCGGTATATCCAATGTTTCCCTCTTTATCGGCATAGACCCAGTTTTGTCCTGGGGTCTTAAAATATTCTATGGCTTTTTCTATATCATCAATATTTTTTGCTCGATTGGCTAAATACAACGCGATTGCAGCAAGGTAATGATCATAAGCAGTCCATCTTAAACTAAATACCTCTTGTGTTTTTAATGGATAGATAGAATTGATGATAGGACCATGAATAGTTTTTTTGATTTCGAATACTTCTTCTTTGGATTTCGTTTTAAAAATCTTTTTTTCTATTTCTATGTTGAGATATTGACCCCTATATAAATACTGATTTTCGTTTTGTGGATTTAATGTTTCGACGTAAAAATCAGCATCATCTGCCATAACATTCGTAAATGCCCAAGCAACGTTTTCATTTGCACCTACTACAACTACTGGTATACCGGGTAAGAGTAATCCCGATACATTCATTTCTGGTGTTATAAGCTGAGCCTCGTACCAAATACCTGGTAAACCAAAACCTAAATGCATATCGCTTGCAACGATGGGGGTTCCTGTTAAGGATTTATCTTTGGATATCACCCAATTATTCGAAGCACCTGTTCGTTCTGATCCAGTCAATTCTTTGATATCATCGATGGTTTTTAAAAAAGAAAGTAGTTGATCTTCTAATTCTTTATTTTTTGCTATTTCTAGGATTTCTCCTTTTTGTGGTACATAGTCGGGGAATAATTCTTTTGCTTTTGCCAAACCAAATTTTTGATTCAACAAATAAAACAAAATTTCTGTATCGAATGCTGTGTTTAAGTCAAAAGCCATATAATAAAAAATCGATAAACTATCTGTTGGTTTCCATTCTTGTGGTTTATAACCAAGAAGATAGAACTCTATGGGGAATCGATTTTGTTTGATAAAATGATTGATGCCATCAGAATAACTTTGTAGAATCTTTTTGATATTTTCTGGGTAGTCTTGGTAGATTTTATCGAGGGATCGTCCAGCTGTAATCGTTAAAAAAAATTTATCGGTAGGGATTAAAGATTCGCCCAATATTTCCGAAAGTTTTCCTTGTATGGCTCTTCGGATTAAATCCATCTGAAAAAGGCGATCTTGTGCCATTGCATAACCAATGCCAAAAGCTAAATCTTCTTCGTTTTCCGCTTTTATTATGGGCATATCGTAATCATCGCGAAAGATTTGAACTGTGCTTTTAATTTTAGGAGAATAGATTTTCCCATCGTAATTCGGTAGACTGAATTTAATCAAGACGCCTAATAAAACAAAAAGAAATAGCAAAAAAATCAATAAGTATTTAACAAACTTCATCAATTTGTTATATAAAATCAAATTATTTAGTTGTCAATAATAAGTAATCAAAATAATTCAATTTTCGTATAGGGAGGTATTCTATGGAAAATTATCCTTCAAAAACTAGTATCGATGCACTGATCGAAGAGAAAATCCTAAGGACATTCTTGAATTTACGTTATTTTTTAATTTTTTTGTATTATGCTGGTGCTACGTTAAACCTAAAAGTATCTTCGAATTTGCAAACCTTAGGGTATTATTTAGGTGCCAGTTTAATGCTTTTATGGGGTTTCTACTTCGAGTTTTGGTTAAGAAAATTGTCTAAAAAAGTTGATAAAAATCAAATTTTACACAGAATGAATTTATTTACGTTGTTTTTGGATTTAACGGTTGTTATCGGTGTTTTTATCCCCAATGTAATAGAAACCAAATCAATGGCAGGGAATTTTTGGAAAAACCCTGTACTTTTACTTATACCCTTATTTTATGTTGTTTTTGCAAGCTTTTTGTCACATAGAAGACGTGAGTCTTATTTTTTTGGTTTTTATGCTGTTTTTGGTTTAATTTTATGTTGGGTTTTATCTTTTAGAACCGGAGTAGAATTCGTGAACGAGTTTACGTTTATTGTCGAAAAAGTCAATTATTCTACTCCTATATTAGTAATTTTGTTTTATATAGTGTTTACGATAATTGCTAATAGTTTTGTCGAATATATAAGACAAATCTTTACCATAAGTGAGGAAAGACAAAATCAAGCCGAAAAACTGAATCAAAATTTAAATACCATCAACCAAGAAATCCTTCAAAGCACAAAAGAAATGGGGGTATACATAGATTTTATTGCACAGTTTTCGAATCGATTTTTAGGGGAAGTGCAAGATCAAAGTGCAGCCATAGAACAAATATCTGCAACGATGGAAGAGTTTGCTCAGAATTCTTTAAAAACAACCGAAATGGTATCCAACGAATACAAAATGATCGAAGAAATTCAGCAAGAAACGAAACGTTTAGCAGAACTTTTAAAAGTGATCGAAAAAGACTCCCAACATTTACACGAAGAATTGCAAAAAACAAAAAATCAATCTAACGAAGCAATTCAAGCATCGGATAATTTAAAAAAAGTCATGGAATCTTTAAAAGTTTCTTTTCAGAGTGTAAGTGAGGTCACAAACATTATGACCGACATTGCCGATAGAACCAATCTATTATCTCTTAATGCTTCTATCGAAGCAGCTAGAGCAGGAGAACATGGAAAAGGATTTGCAGTAGTAGCACAAGAGGTAAGTAAATTAGCCGATAATAGTATAGAAAATGCAAAAAATATTAATAGAATCATCAAAGACAGTAATAAAATTTTATTAAACGGCGAAAATAGTGTAGGTATTACAACCCGTTTAATTGAATTACAAAATGTAAACATAGAATCTGCATTAAAATTTTTCGAAGAATTAAAAATCAAAATCCAAAACCAAATCGAAGTAAACCATAAATTCATTCAATATTTAGAAGAGTTGTACAAAATTAGTAAAGAGATCGAAGGATATTCCAAAGAGCAAACCCTTGGAATCGAAGAAATATCCAAAACCATCTCTCAGATGGAAAAATCCATCCAAAAAATTGTACAAAAATTTTTGAATTTGAATGACCAGATAACTGGCTTAAAAAATTTATCAGAAGGATTAAGAAACATTGTTCAATTCGAATCCAATTAAAGGAGTAGCAATGCGCGATACCTTAGATTTATACACAGAAAAAGAAATCACTCTACAAGATGCTTTAGAGCACAACCTAACAGAAGAAGAATTCCATAAGATTTGCCAAATTTTAGGTAGAAAACCCACTGTTACAGAACTGGGAATGTTTTCGGGAATGTGGTCCGAACACTGTAGTTATAAAAATTCTATTTTGCTATTAAAAGATTTACCCAAAGAATCTCCGCGAGCAGTTGCAAAAGCTGGCGAAGAAAATGCTGGTGCCTTAGATATCGGGGATGATTTGGTGGTTGTATTTAAAATCGAATCCCATAACCATCCTACTGCTGTGGAGCCTTTCCAAGGTGCTGCAACAGGCGTTGGTGGAATTATGCGGGATATATTTACGATGGGGGCAAGACCTATTTGTTCTTTGAATTCTTTAAGGTTTGGTCCCATGGATCAATCGCGCAATCGTTATTTATTTCGTCGGGCAGTGGAAGGAATTGCCTTCTATGGGAATTGTTTAGGTGTCGCTGTTGCTGGTGGTGAGGTATTTTTCGATCCCTCTTATACGAAAAACTGTCTTGTAAACGCGATGACGGTTGGGGTTGCTTTTAAAAATCAGTTAGCAAAGGCAAAAGCAACAGGTATAGGAAACATTGTTTTTTATGTAGGAGCAGATACAGGTAGAGATGGAATCCATGGGGCAAGTTTTGCTTCTCAGGATCTAACAGAAAAAACTCAGTCCCAACGAAGTGCCGTACAAGTAGGAGACCCTTTTAAAGAAAAATTATTGTTAGAAGCAACATTAGAAGCAATTCGAAGTGGTGCAGTTGTAGGAATTCAAGATATGGGAGCTGCGGGACTGACTTCTAGTACATCCGAGATGGCATATAAAGGTGGTGTGGGAATTGATCTTTTTTTAGATAAAGTTCCTTTAAGAGAGAAGGGAATGAATCCCTACGAAATTATGTTGTCCGAATCCCAAGAACGAATGCTCGTTATCGTCGATAAAAATAAAACAGAACTCGTAAAAGAAATCTTTTCGAAATGGGATTTGCATGCAGAAATGATTGGGGTTGTAACCGATACAAAAAGAATTCGCGTATTTTTTAAAAATACCTTATATGCTGATGTTCCCGCAGAAGCACTAGCAGCAGGTGCACCACGTTATAAACGCGATGTTCGAGAACCAGAGCATATACAAAAAGCTATCCAATGGAATAGTAGAGAACTAGAAGAACCTAAAACAGAAGAGTTGGAATCTTGGTTCTATGAATTACTCAAAAGTCCGAATATTGCTTCTAAAAGGCCAGTGTACGAACAATACGATCAAGAAGTGGGATTGGTAAGAGTGCAAAGTCCCGGAGGGCAAGGAGGGATTGTTCGTATTCCAGTAAACTTAATCGAAGACTTAGAATTAGCAAACGAAAAATATATTCGTTCTATTAGTTTAACAGAAAAACAAAAAGAAAAGATTCTTAAAAAAGGGATTGCTGTAAGTGTAGATTGCAACCCGCGATATGTTTATTTAAATCCTTACCAAGGTTCACAGCTTGCAGTATTTGAGTCTGCAAGAAACATTGCTGTATTAGGTGCTGAACCAATTGGTATTACAAACAACCTAAACTTTGCAAATCCTTATAATCCAGAAAACTATTTTATGTTTGAACAAAGTGTTAAAGGGATGGGAGATGCTTGTAGAATGTTAAACATTCCTGTTACAGGTGGAAATGTTTCTTTTTATAACGAAAGCGAAGATGGACCCATTTTACCCACACCTACTATAGGTATGCTCGGCATTATAGAAGATGTAACAAAAGCGATTTCTCCTTTTTTTGCAGAAAATCAAGTTCAAGAAATCTATCTTGTAGGAAATTTTTCTCCTACGTTTGGTGGCAGCGAATACCTTTGGTTAAGAAAAAAAATGCTTACGGGAAAAATTCCTCTTGTAGATCCTCAAACCGAAATTCAATTATTAAAATTTTTAAAATATTCTTACGAAAAGGAATTGATCTTATCCGCAGCCGATCTTTCCCTTGGTGGATTAGCAATTCTCTTATTCCGGATGGCATACAATAGTTGGACAAGAAAATTTATGTCTTTTAAATTAGATCAAGAGTCTCTTATCAAATTAAAAGAACAATACGAAAGATGGGATTTGATTTTTTTTGGAGAAAGTAGCGCTTCTTTAATCATAACCATCGATAAAAGCAAAAAAGAAGAGTTTTTAAGAGAAATTTCGAATTTTCAGTTGCCCTATAATTATCTTGGCGAAGTAGTGAAGGATTCTTGGTTTGATTTTTCTGTTTTTAGAGCAAATATAAAAAATGCAATTGATTTTTACGAAAATGCTTTACGCCCTGTGTTCGAAAGACATTTTAATGGTTGATGGTTATTTTTAACAAAAGTTGTGATTCTTCTTCTAAAACTATAATACTTATATGGGGATTTTCTTTAGCTAATTGATAAAATTCTTTTAACAATTGATACTCTTTTAGAGAAAGAACGTTTTGTTTTTTGTATTGATTTATATAATGGATTAATTGCATTTTATATAAAAATCGATTTTTTTTTGTTGAAAATTCAATAAGCCAAATTTTTTTTTAAAATTATAAGGAAATTCTATGAAAAATCAAACAAGATTCAGTTTCATTTTATTCTTTTTATTGAGTATAAGCATTTATTTTGGATTTTGTGGATGTAATAATGCACAAAGTAGAAGTTTACCAAAAAATTTTGGACAACGAGAATTCGACGAAATTATCAATTATGCAATTGCTAATTATTACGATCCCAAAATGATTAACGTAAAAAGGGCTTATATCAATGCTACGGAGTATGCTCTAAAATCCTTACATTACAGTTTGCTTATTTATCCCGAAGATTTTTATAACGAGATTCAAAAATATGTCCATCCAGATAGAATTATTCCAGGTAAAGTAATTAAGTTAAACCCCGAAGATCGTTATGTTATATTAGAACCTAATTATCAGGAGCTCGAAAAAAAATCCAAGATTAAAGAAGAAGAATTAAAAAAGCTTTCTTCGAAAGAACGAATAGAGTTATCGAAAAAAATACAAGAAGAAATAAAAAACGAACAAAAAACATTGGAACAATTCTGGGATAAAACAGATTTTTCTAGGAATGACTTTTTAAAAGTGATTCAATTCATCGAAAATAATCTAGATAAATACAAACAACCACCTTTAACAGAAAAAAATAAACAAAAACAAACAGAGGAAATCAAAGATTTTGGAATGAACTATGTTTATTTCTTTGCTGCGAATGGTTTTTTATCTTCTTTCGATCCGCATAGTGGTTTAATTGACCTCGAAAGTTGGGATAAAATGCGAAAAGAATCCGAAGATTCTTCTTTCGAAGGAATTGGAGCATTGTTGCGTGGTGGTGGCACATCAGAAGTTGTTGTAGAAACACCTTTACCTGGTTCACCCGCTGTTAAAGCTGGTTTAAGGGCGGGAGATGTTATCAAAAAAGTCAACGGAGAAAGTATTGAAAATTTACCTCTAAACGAAGTGGTAAAAAAAATCCGTGGTCCGAAGGATACGATGGTAGAATTAGAAATCCATCGACCAGTAGAAATGAGAACGTTAACAATCAAAATTAAAAGAGGTGTGATCGAACAAAAAGCAGTTTCTTCTGTATATTTACCCGAAAGTCCATATAAAGATTATTTACCGGGTTTTCGAATTGGTATCATTAAAATTACCTCATTTTTATACGATAAAATTCCCCAATCAGAGATGATTCGAAAAGAATATTATAATCTGATAGAAAAATCCGAAGGAAAACTTGAAGGTTTGATTATCGATCTTAGAAATAATCCAGGGGGCGATTTAGACGAAGCGATAAAAGTTGCAGGACTATTTTTACCAGAAAATGCTGTTGTGGTAGAAATTCGAGGTAAAGGTGGATATTCTGAAAAAAGACGAAATTCTACATCTCCATTAATTTCTGCTAATTCTCATATACCTATTATTGTATTAGTAAATGCTGGATCTGCCTCTGCTAGTGAGATTTTTGCTTCTGCTTTAATGGATCATAATGTGTCATTGATTGTAGGTGAACGTACATTTGGTAAAGCCACAGTTCAAGGTTTAAGAAAAATTGGTGATGTGATCATTAAATTAACTACTGCTCGATATTATGCACCGAAAGGTTATACGATTCAAGTATATGGTGTAGAACCAGACATAAAAATCTCTGACGAAATTGATGGTTCTTTCCCACCTCGTTTTCGCGAAGAAGATATGTGGAAACATTTTCCCGAATTGGAAAAACGTCCAGAGGATCCCAAGCGAAGTGAATGGGTAAAAAAATTGATCAGTTTAAACGAACCAAATTCTAAAAAGGCAGAAGAATATTTAAAAACCCACGAAAGGGATGCAATTCGTCCTGATGCAATGCTTATTCGCGCTTTGGGATACATCAAAGCTATGAAGATCTACCCAAAACCATAGACATGCAAGAAGAACTTCATTGCGATTTTCTTATTATTGGAAGCGGTATTGCTGGTCTTTATACCGCTTATCATTTAGCAGATTTAGGTAGTGTGGTTTTAATTACAAAATCATCTCTGTTAGAATCCAATACCTCGTATGCACAAGGGGGAATTGCAGGTGTATTGGATGAACATGATTCTTACGAAAGCCACATTCAAGATACTTTAAAAGCTGGGGCAGGATTATGCGACGAAGAAGCAGTAAAAATTCTTGTTTACGAAGGTCCTAAACACATAAAAAAGCTTATAGAATTGGGGGCAAAGTTTAAGACTACACCCGAAGGTAATTTGGATTTACATAGAGAAGGTGGACATAGCTTTAATCGAATTGTACATGCTGGCGATTTAACAGGAAAAGAAGTTGCCGAAGTACTCATCAATTCTATAAAAAATAAAAATATCCAAGTTCTGGAAAATACTTCTGCGGTTGAACTAATTACACAATTTCATCTAGACGAACCAGGAGATCCTATCTTAAAAGAACCAGTTTGTTATGGAGCTTATGTATATTCTAGAAAGACTTGGGAAATTTTTAAGATTATTTCAAAAGCTACTATATTAGCAACGGGTGGAGCTGGTCAGGTTTATCTACACAATACCAATCCAGAAGTTTCTACGGGAGATGGCGTTGCCTTAGCATATAAAGCTGGTGCGATTATAACAAACATGGAGTTTTATCAGTTTCATCCAACGGTATTATACAATCCCAATCAAGCAACATTTTTGATTACAGAAGCATTAAGGGGTTATGGCGCGAAATTATTAGATTACGAAGGCAAACCATTCATGCATAAATATGATCAAAGAAAAGAATTAGCCCCAAGGGATATCGTAGCAAGAGCCATTGATGCAGAAATGAAAAAAAGTGGTTCTCCTCATGTGTATTTAGACATTACTCATAAAAACCCAGAAGAAACAAAAGAACAATTTCCCCATATTTATCAAACTTGTCTAAAAATGGGCATCGATGTTACAAAACAATGGATCCCCGTTGTGCCAGCAGCTCATTATATGTGTGGTGGTGTAGAAGTCGATTATTGGGGAAGAACGCGATTAAAAGGATTGTTTGCAGTAGGAGAAGTAGCTTATACAGGAGTTCATGGGGGCAATCGATTAGCTTCGAATAGTCTTTTAGAAGGTTTGGTGTTTGGTTATAGAATTTACGAATATCTTAAAAACAACTTCATAGAAAAAGCTTCTAAATCCATCAAACCATGGTACAAAGAAGGATTGAATAACCCAGAAGAATGGATTTTAGTTCAGCACAACTTTCAGGAAATAAAAAACATTATGTGGAATTATGTGGGAATAGTAAGATCCAACCTAAGATTAGAAAGAGCACTAAGGCGAATCAACCTATTGTACGACGAAGTAATAGACTTTTACAGAAGAACAGTGATACAAAATAAAATCTTAGAACTTCGCAATATTACCCTCGTTGCAAAGATTATCATTCTTTCTGCATTAAACCGAAAAGAAAGTAGAGGACTCCATTACTCTACGGATTATCCAGAAAACCGAAATCCCTCAAAACAATATACAAGAGTTATGCGAACTGTTGGTAAAGAATTTTATTTGTTAAAATCGTAAAAAAAACATTTTGTATAATGGTTGTTCAAATTATATAAAGGCGGTTTCTCCAATTTACATCGATCTTCTCTTATGGGACAACGTTCATAAAAAATACAGTGATGATACAATTGATTAGTTTTAGGCGGTTCTCCTTTTAAGATGTAGGGTTTTTTCTTTCTGTTAAGAGTAGGAATAGCACTTAGCAGAGCTTTTGTATAAGGATGTTTGGGATTACTAAAAATGTCTTTTGTATTTCCTAATTCCATGATTTCTCCCCCATACATCACGCATACTTTTGAACTAATATGTCTTACCAAAGAAAGATCATGAGTAATAAACAATATGGTTAGGTTTAATTTTTGTTTTAATTCGAAGAGTAAATCGATGATAAATGCTTGTACAGAAACATCCAATGCTGATGTTATTTCATCGCATATTAGGATTTCTGGTTCTAATGCAATTGCTTTTGCTATTCCTACTCTTTGTCTTTGTCCTCCCGAAAGTTCTGATGGTTTTCGATCTATTAGATTTTTGTCTAAATGAACTAAGGATAGATAATATTCTACTTTTTCTTTGTAGTTTTTAGAATTTGCTAATTTGTGGATGAGTAAAGGTGAACCAATAATTCTTTTTATCGTATGTTTCGGATTTAATGAGGAATAGGGGTCCTGAAATATCACCTGTATTTTTCGTCTAAGTTGTTTGTTTGTTTTTAGTACATTTTTTGTGGGTGTGATTATCTCTTCGTTTCTATATTCGATGGATCCACTAAAAGGCGAAATAAGTCCAGCGATGGTATTTCCAAGTGTACTTTTTCCACAGCCAGATTCTCCAACAATTGCAAAAACCTCTCCTTCCTGTAATTCTAGAGATACATCTTTTATTGCATAATTCCAGGAAGGTTTGGTAAAGAGTTTTTTTTCGCTTTTATAAAAAGTCGATAGCTGATTGATCTTTAAAACCATTAGTCTTGTGGTCTTTCTGCTATAATTACAAGCACTTCGAGAGTAGATTTTCCTCGATGAATCTTTAACCTAATGCCTTTACCAATGGGGGTTTCGTTTACTATACGAATCAACTCGTCTGGTTCGTTGATTTCTTTTCCATTTGCTTCTAAAATAACATCACCGATTCTTAAACCTGCTTTGGCTGCTGGACTACCTTCCATTATACCGATAACAACAATTCCTTTTTTGTCTTGGATTTTTAATTCTTGAGCAATTTCTTGTGTAATCGGAGCAATATGAATACCAATATAACCGCGTTTTACTCTACCATGTTTTTTTAGTTCTTCTAGTACATATTTTGCTGTGTTAATAGGAATCGCAAAACCTATTCCTAAATTTCCACCCGTTTGCGAATAAATCATACGATTAACGCCAATCACTTCGCCATCGATGTTGATAAGTGGTCCACCAGAATTCCCTGGGTTTATCGACGCATCAGTTTGAAGATGAGAATTCCCCATCTGATCCACATCTTTTCTTGCAACAGCACTAATTACACCGACTGTAAATGTTCTATCTAATCCAAATGGGTTACCTATTGCTATCGCCCAATCACCAATTCTTACCTTATCGGAATCACCAAAATAGACAGGTTTTAAATCTCTTACTCCATCAATCTTTAAAAGAGCAATATCGACAAATTTATCGGAACCAACTATCTTCGCATTGTATTCTTTTCCGTTAATTTTTACTTTTACAACATCCATTCCTTCAACAACATGATGATTGGTACAAATATATCCATCGCTAGAAATAATAAATCCTGTTCCAAGACCTCTTTGCTTTTGTGTATCTGGTAAGTTGGGAATATCAAAAAAACGTCTTAAAAAAGGATCATTATAAAAGGGATTTTCTATTCGAACAGTTTTTTCTGTACTAATAAATACAACCGAATCTTTGTATAATTCGTAGATCTCTCTGAATGTATCTTGTAATTCGTAAACCGTTCTATTTTTGTTTTTTTCTTTTATAGGAGATTCTGCATAAACTTCTTTTAGAAAGGAATTATCTTTAAAGGCACAATAAAATAAAATAGAAAGAGAAACAATGGAAACCAAAAAATACAAGAGTATCTTTAAAGAACTCTTTTTGATTTGAATGCTAATGTAGCTATTGGAATTCATAGAATCCATAAAAACATTCCATAAACCGATTGCAATAGTTTTTTAAAGATTTATTTTCGTCAAAGAACCTTATGAAGAAGTTCTGCTACATTCGTTTTTATGATCGTTTAAAATCAATTTCCAACAAGGAACGTTGCATTTTTTATTTTAATGGAAAACCAGCCATTATAGATATTGTAGAATCTTTGGGCGTTCCTCATACAGAAGTTTATCTTATCCTAAAAAATCAAACTATTGTCAGTATTTATGATTGGGTTTATCCAGGAGATTTTATTTCTGTATTTCCTAGAATGCATACTTTCTTTTTTGATTTATACAAACAAGTCTTGTTAGATCCAGCTTATCCCAAAAAAATCAAAAAAGAGTTTTGGAATAGATACCAGAACTATCGCATTCGTCAATTTGTCGCAGATGTTCATTTAGGAAAACTCGTAAAATATTTAAGATTTTTAGGAGTTGATGTTCTATACAATTCCTCTTGGGATGATGATGAATTAATCGAAATTTCTGTTTCCAATAAAAGGATTTTATTAACACAAGATAAAGGAATCCTAAAAAATAAGCGTGTACAACATGGTTTTTATATAATCCATCGCGATCCTGAAAAACAATTAGAAGAATTTTTAAATTATTTTCAAATAGATTTTAAACCTTTTACGCGATGTTCTTTATGTAATGATCTACTTATTCCTATAACAAAACAAGATTTAGACAACTTTCCAATCGAGATACCAGAATCCATCAAACAATCTTATAGCGAATTTTGTTATTGTAAATCTTGTTATAAAGTTTATTGGGAAGGTTCACACTATGAACGCTTATCAAACTTTTTTAACAAAATTTTCGGTAATACTACTTAAAGCTTCTTTAAATTCGGTTTTCGTTTTTTTTAAGAGCAATTCTTTTAAAATTATCTTGTCGAATTTGGATTTTTCATTAAAATTTATAAAATATTCATATATTTTAGGATATATGCCATAAGGAACACTAAAATTACGGATTCCTATAAAATACAATAAATTGATAAATTCAATGTATGTTGCCAAGTTTCCACAGATAGAGATTTCTTTTTTTACGTTTTTTAAGCTTAAATAGAGCATGCGATAAAATGCTGGTTCATAATAATCTTCTTTGGTAAGTTGATATCGTTTTTTTCCTAAAAAGTTTGATAAAAGATCGTTTGTTCCAATACTCAAAAAATCTACTTCTTGTTCTAATGTTTGTACACAAAACATAATCGATGGAACTTCTAACATCACACCTAATTTAACGAATCTTTTTTTGTTCGGATCAAGATCTTCCATTTCGTTTAGAATCAATTCTTTAACAAAAACCCAATCTTCATAATCAGAAACCATTGGTACTAATAAGCGAAGTTCCCAGTTCATTTCTTTAAGGTTTTTGAGCGATAAAAAAATACTTTTGATTTGATTTTGAAGGATTTTTCTTTCTGCTCTGTAATATTCTACACCTCTTTTACCACGGTTTTCTGGCGATGAATAGAAATAATACGAGAATTTATCTTCGTCAACATCGATTAGGCGTAGAGTTAAAATTTCTTGTTCTTTCATTTCCTGGTAGATTTTACTGTATTCCATAGTAGATTCTTCTACGTCGAACAACAATTTAGGGTTTTTTAGATAAATAAATTCTGTGCGAAATAAACCAATGGATAGTCGATAAAATTTATGATGTTCTTTTATGATTTCTAAATCGTCAGCATTAAGAGAAATTGTAACATTACTTGATAAAATTTTATAATCTTTGTAACAAGCATTAATTTGAATTTGTTCTTTTTTGGATGGGATAGATTCTTTATAAATCGTTGCTTTTGCTTTATTGGTATCGATAACAATCCATTGTCCATCTTGAATCTTTTCAAAATTTTCTTCTGGAAATGCTCGAATTAAAATAGGAATTCCTTGATTCGCAGCAAGAAGTGTTAAGTGCCCGGATAAACTTCCTTTCTTTAATAAAATTCCCTTTGGTTTTGGAATCTTTAAATATAATAGTGGACTTAGATCTTCTGCAACAAGAATATAGTTCGCATGATTCAATAGATTTTGATTAATTTTGTTAATACATAAGTCTATATAAGAAATTCCCAAAACCTCGTCTAATAGTTGATAGATAGCATCCTGAAAATCGATCCAACGTTGACTGATAAAATCTGTTGCATGCTCTTCGAAAAAGTTTTTTAATTTTAACGATCCTAAATAGATTGCATAACTTAGGTTATTTCCTTCTATGTATATATTTTCTTGTACAGCTTTATGAAAAATCGGATCTTCTAAAAAATAAATTTGTATTTCTAATAATTCGCGAAATGATTCGGGAAAATCTTCTTGTATCTTTTTTATTTTTTTGATGGTTTTTTTTACATAGTATTGGAATTTTTCGAATTCTTTTTTTTTCTCGTTTTTATTGATTAATCTTTCGTTAGAAAAGTAGAACTGATACGAATAAAGAACGATGGATTTGCCTTCTCCAAAACCGGGGGAGGCAATTTCTCCATAGATTTCCATTTTATCGCTTTTTTTTGTCATATTTTATTACGATGTAGGTGGTATCGTCAGCTGGTTGTTTGAACAAACTAAATAACCTTAAATCGAAATATAAGGATCGAACAATATTCTTCGGAGATTTATGCGAATGTTTTAAGAATGCTTTTTTTAATCGATTAATACCATATTGAACACCTTTACGATTTTCTTGTTCAAATGCACCATCGGTATATATCAAAATGATTTCGCCAGGGTTAAAATCGATCTTTGTACCTTTGTAGATAAAATCATTATCAATTCCAAGGGGAATGTTGATAGTATCCCTTTCTTCGATAATTTTTTCTTTATCTTCTAACCGTAGATAAAGTAATGGAGGACAACCAGCACCTGCATATTCAATCGTTCCTGATAGTAAGTCTAAAATCATCAAAGAGAAGGTGGTAAATTTAATGTCATCAAAAATTTCTAAACAAATTAAATTAATTTTTTTTAATAATGCTTGTGGAGCCAAGCTACTCATGTTTAATTTAAAGTTAATGTAATAAGAGATCATAAAACCTAATATACCTGCTTCTAAACCTTTTCCACTTACATCGAAAAGAATTATCACAATTCGACTGTCTTTTAGAGGAAAAACACCGAAAACATCACCACTAGTAAAAAATTTTGGATAAGTTTTTGGATAAATCGTAAAATTTTTAAATTGATATACTTTTGATTGATTGAGCTTTAATGTATGTTGGTTCAATTTATTGAGTTTTTTTTCGTCAATCAGGTTATTTTCGTATAGATATGCAGGAAGTAATTTCTTACTCTGAATAAAATCGTCGACAAATTCTTGATAGGGTTTTTTTAGGACTTCGTATTCATCCAATATTTTTAAGATTTCGATAGATTCCATTGAATTCAGTTTTATTTTTATTGAATAATCCTGCAAGTAAATATTTGACAAAATTCTGACTGGTTGTAATATTAGATTTATACCTATGGCAAACGATATACTAGATAAATATTTTAAAATTGTCAATGCAACAAACACAATTCTACCGTTAGGAAAGGTTGTAGAAATCAGCGGATTTACTATTATTACAGAAGGTCCTCCTGATACTGCCATAAAAGATATATGTAGAATCGAAAAAGAAGATGGCGAATATGTCTATTGTGAGGTTATTGGCTTTCGCGGAAAGTATTTAATTTTACTTCCTTTTGGTAGTCCAGATGGTATTTATCCTAATGCCACAGTGCATAATACCAACCAAAAAATTCGTATCCTTGTTTCGGAAAAGATGATAGGTAGGGTTTTTGATGGATTAGGTAATCCCATTGATGGAGAATTTCCTATTTACGAAGGAGAATATAAAGATGCAGATAATTCTCCACCAAATCCAATGGATCGAGATCCGATTAATAGCGTATTAGTAACTGGGATAAAAGCCATCGATGGTTTATTAACAGTTGGACGTGGACAAAGAATTGGTATATTTGCTGGAACTGGTGTTGGTAAATCGACTCTGCTCGGAATGATTGCACGATACACAAAAGCAGATGTAAACGTAATTTGTCTTGTAGGAGAACGAGGAAGAGAAGTGCGTGAATTTATCGAAAGAGATTTAGGTAGAGAAGGTTTGCAACGTTCTGTTGTAATTGTTGCAACGAGCGATAAAAGTGCACTAGAAAAAATGTATGCTGCATATTTTGCAACAAGTATTGCAGAATATTTTCGAGATAAAGGAAATCATGTAAATTTGTTTATGGATTCTGTTACGCGATTTTGTATGGCACTGCGAGAAATAGGCATTGCAGTTGGAGATCCCTTAGGTCCTGGTGGTTATCCACAGAGTACTTGGTATCGATTAAGTCGATTAGTTGAACGTTCAGGTGTCGGTAAAACAGGTACAATTACGGGGTTCTATAGTGTATTAGTAGAAGCCGACGACATGACTGATCCTGTGGCAGATGCTACAAGGGGAATATTAGATGGACATATTATTCTAAGTAGAAGATTGGCTCATAAAAATCACTATCCAGCCATAGAAATTACGGAATCTATTTCTCGGGTTATGCCGAATATTATCTCGATGGAGCATTTCGAAATAGCATCAAAAATCAAATCCTTACTAGCAGTTTATCAACAAAACGAGGATTTAATACAGCTTGGAGCTTATGCAAAAGGAAGTAATCCACAGTTGGATTTAGCAATAGAAAAAATGCCAGCGATTCAGGAATTTCTAAAGCAACCTGTAACGCGAGGTTATACATTCGAAGAAACATTGGAACTATTAAAGAAAATTTAGATAATTGTCTATGGCTAAAAAGTTTCGTTTTTCGTTAGAAGCATTGTTAAAATTACGGACATTAGAAGAAGAGCGAGCAATGCAGGAATTAGGCAAAGTAATAGAAAAAATGAATCAAGCAAAACAAAAAGTAAAAGAATTGGAAGATCAATATAATACCGAAGTAAAAAAATTTTCTGAATATTCACGAATGGCAACCTATACGTTGTTTTATCAATCCTTCGAAAGATTCTTAAACCGTATAGAAAACCTAAAAAAACAAACAGAAGTTTATGTACAATCCTTGCAACCAGAATTAGAAGAAAAGCGTCAAAAGCTCATAGAAGCAAGAAAAAACAAAAAAATTTTAGAAATTTTAAAAGAAAAACGTTGGGAAGAATATAAAAATAAATTGAAAAAACAAGAAACCAAAGAATTGTTTGAATTAAACCAAAAACTTTTAAAGGAAACCAAAGATTATGAGCATTTGGAACAAACTCAAACAGTATATACAGACTTCGAAGACGAATCCAAAGAAGATCTTAAATCTAGAAGAGAACGAGAATTACGCGAATATTATAGAAAGCAAGGAATTCCCTTTACAGAAATCTGATGTGATAGAAACAGAAGAAAACAAAAAACCAACGGAAAATTATTATAGAGATCAAGAGTATTATACAAAACTACTTAAAAAAAAGGTGGTGGAAAAGATCTTAACCATAGAAAGAATTACCAAAAAATGGGAAGATAAAGATGGTAATATCACCTAAAGTAAAACTTTTTTATATTATTTTTTTGATATTTTTTTTGATTGGTATTTATTTGTATTTATTAGATAGCTGGGGAATTATAAGTCTTAAAAATTATCTACCTTTTTTGGAAAAAGAACCGCCGGTAGTAGATCAAACACAAGCGAATCAACTTCTTTTAGAAAAAGAAAGATTAGAAAAAGAAAAAGAAATCTTAGAAGAAGAAAAGCTTAAAGTAAATGAATTAAAATTAAAATTGGATGAACACCAAAAGAATTTGCAAGATAAAGAAAAAGAACTCCAAGAGCAAAACGCGAACTTAGAAAAACAAAAACAAAAACTCCAAGAAGTAGAAAATGCACGAAAAGAAAGAAATAAGATGATAGAAGATATGGCAAGAAGGTTAAACGCAATGCCTCCTGCCAACGTTATTGAAATCATTCAAGGTTGGAAGAATATCGATATTGTGGATGTATTTTTAAAAATGGAACAAATTGCAGAAGAAGAAGGTACACCCTCTATTGTTCCGTATTTGATTTCTCAGCTTCCACCAGAAAGAGCAAGCGTTATTACATCTTTGATGCTCGATGAAGGAATACGCGAAAATATTTTTAAAGAATAATTTATGGGAATTTCTTTTGATTGATTTGATGCTCGAAAGAATAGCTAAATTTATCGAGAGTGTTTTTTAATATTTCTTCTTCGATTTCTTGAATTTTTTTTAAACAACTTTTACATTTTTTTAAATGTAGAATTAGGGATTCCTCATAATAGATCCCTAATTGATAGTTCATGATTTCTACGAGAGAAGGATGCTTATTCGTCTTCTTCATTAAACCAATCTTCTAAATCCTTTACGAGATTTTCAATCTCTTTTTCTAACTCATTCGAAGGAATATCTTTTTTGATTTCGTTGTATTCTTTATACATCATATTCTCTATCAATATGGGTTTTTCGTGATTTAAATGGTCATCCATACTTTTGTACCTCTATAATATTGTGACGATATATTTTCAAAAAAAATAAAAAAAAATTCCTATGCAATCATTTTTTTTGTAGGTCTAAATTTTAATACTATATAAGAAACAATTATTTTTTTATTGAATTAGATTCTAGTAAAAAAGAATGTATAAAAAAATTTATATAAAATTATCATTACAATATTGTATTTTTATTAAAAAATAATATTGATATTTAAATAAAATATGATTAACAATTTGGTTGAACAAAAATTAATTTAAAAAAAAATGATAATATCTATATGAAGTTTTTAAAAAAAAGAGGGTTAGTCCTTCGTTATAGGACAAAAAACAACTTAGTTTTTGATGGGAGGATTCCTGAGTATTTGGTGAATGTAATCAAAAACCTTAAAGAAGGGATTTTTAACGTAAATTTACTCAATCATTTGTTCGAAAACTTGAATGAATCTCAACAAGAAGATTTGAATTTAGTATTAACGGAATTTGTCAGTCATTTTACTCAAAATTCTAATCAAATTAACTTAAAAAAGAAAGGGCGATTCTACGAGGATTCGGAATCTTCTTTATCCACAAAAACCATCGAAAATCTTGTTTTTTCCCTTTCTAAAAAGGAACGAAGTCATTTTTTTGATCTTCTTGTAAATTTTATCGAACAGCAAAATAAAAGCATCAAAAAAAATGTTTATTCGAGGATAAGGAAATCCAAACAAAACGAAGAAAAGATATTTAAATCCAAGTTAGAAAACCTAAAAAAATTCTTGAATTTAGACGAAATCGAAATTCAGGTTGTGGAATTTGTATATTACATTACTTCGAACGAATTTTTTTTAACGTTATTCCAAGATACATTAAGATATTATAATTTATCTTTGATGATTTCGCTTTTTTTAGATGAGGATGAATATAAAATCAAAAGTGTTCTGCAAAAAAAATCTAAACTCATTCAATATGGTGTAATCGATATTATCGATGTAAATGAATTACAATTAAACGAAGAGATTTATGAATATTTAATCGATATATCCAGCTTCGATTTTACCGATAAATTTTTTAAGGTAATTGATCCCAACGACCCGCAAAATAATGTATTGGATTTAAGCCTTTTTAATTTCTACAAAGATAAAATTAAAATTTTGCAAGCATTGTTAAAAAGCGAAGGAAAGACGAACATATTGTTTTATGGACAATCTGGAACAGGAAAGACTTCTTTAGCAAAGAGTGTAATCGCGTCTTTAAATAAAAAAATCATTTATGTATCGAATTCACCAGATGTTTCTTCCGATAAAGACAATCATTTTAGCAACAGAATCACTAGTTTAATTATTACTTGCAATTATGCCAAAGATAATGATGGAATTGTGATAATGGACGAAGCAGATGATTTTTTGAATTCTCATTTCTCTGTGAATAATCTCTTTTTTCGCAATGCAAAGGGTTCTGATTCTATCCAAAAAAATTGGTTGAATGATTTTTTGGAAAGCCATGACTATAAAATTATCTGGATTACCAATCATACCATGTTGATGGACGAATCTGTTAAAAGACGATTTGATTATTCTATACATTTTAACACCTTTAACGGAGAAACAAGAGAGTACATCATTAAAAAAATACTAAAAAAATACGAATTAGAAAAATCCATTGAACTACAAGACTTAAAAGAATATTTTTTCGATCTATCGATTCCCATTGGAATTATAGAAAATGCACTTTATCAGGTCCATCAGATTTTAAAAGTAAATCTATTGACTAAAAGCGAAATGATCCAAATAGCAAGAGAATTACTCAATAGTAGCTACGAATTAGTCTATAACAATCGCTTAAAAACCATTAGCTACGATAGAACCTATTACGATATTGATTTTATCCATGCTGCACCAGAACCTTATCGCGTTCTAAATCAAATAGAAAATTTTATAAAAAACAACAAAAATAAACAAAAAAACTTAAACTGCTTATTCTATGGTTTACCTGGCACTGGAAAAACAGAATTTGCACGATATATTGCACAAAAAATCAATTATCGCGTAATAGAAATTCAACCATCCGATATCAAACATCCTTTATTTGGTGTTTCCGAGCAACTTTTAGGTGATTACTTTCGTAAAGCAAGTAAAGGAAACATTATCCTCATTGTAAACGAGATCGATGTGTTTTTATCCAAAGATCTGCAACACGAGGTAAATCATTCTATCCAGCAGCAGTTTATTCAAGAAATGGAAAATTTTAAAGGAATCTTGATCGGAACAACAAATTCAATCGATCGAATTCCTCTTCGAGCAAAAAGAAGGTTTCATTTAAAAGTAGAATTTTTGCCCATAAAAAAAGAAAAATTAACCAAAGTGTTTTTAAGGTTTTTTTCGGAACATTTACCAACTCTACAATTATCTCCAGAACAACTAAAAAAATTAGAACAATTAGAAAACCTAACAATCGGAGATTTCTACATAGTAAAACGTCAGATCGAATACGAAGGAGAACTCTATTTCGAAGAGATTTATCAGAAGTTATCCGAAGAGAACTATTATAAATTGCATGATAAAAATTAGTTGTAAAGATTAGAAATATTTTTTGTTTATCTTTATGCATCATCACCACTCCCATTCCCATAATAAGATTTTTTTTATTGGTATATTACTCAATTTTATTTATGTAATCGTAGAATTTATCTTTGGAATTTACTTAAATTCGCTTTCATTAATTTCGGATTCCATCCATAACCTAAGTGATGTGTTGAGTTTAATCATATCGTGGTTGGGATTGTATTTTTCTACAAGAAAACCTACTTATAAAAGGACTTATGGATTTCGTAGGGCAAGCATTTTCTCTGCTTTTTTAAATGCAGTTATTTTGATGATGGCAATCGGTGGTATTCTTGTAGAAGCAATACAAAGATTGCTGAATCCAATCAGTATTCTTAATACAGATTTAATATGGAAGGTGGCAATGTTTGGTATTTTGGTAAATTTTGGAACAGCATTGTTATTCTACAAAGATCAACACCATGATCTAAACATCAAAAGTGCCTTTTTGCACATGATGGCAGATGGGCTTATCACAGTGGGAGTAATTATTTCTGCTTGGATGATTTCTTTTACTCAATTCTATTGGATCGATCCTTTGTTGAGTATAGTTATTTCTATCGTAATACTGTGGAGTACCTGGAAGTTGTTCTATCAATCCTTTAACCTAATGATGGACGCTGTGCCCGAAAACATCAATTTAAACGAAATTAAACAATATTTAGAAAATTTACCCGGAATAGAAGACGTACACGATTTACATGTCTGGGCAATGAGTACAACAGAAATTGCCTTAACAGTACACATGGTTAAACCGGATCACAAAAACGATGATGAGTTGTTGATTAAAATATGTAGAGAGCTCGAAACGAAATTTAACATTCACCATTCAACGATACAATTCGAAAGAAAAGTAGCTCAAAAAAATTGTAATCAAGGGGTAGAGCATAACGTGTAAAACGAATTGCCATTTGATTCGAATCAATTTTTATGACAGATATGTCAGTAAAAAATTTGCAGTATCCCCAAGATTGGATAGAAAGAAAAAAACAAAAAGAATTGATCAGTGTTGTAACTTGTTATGATTTTTTAGTGGCAAAATGGATTTCTAAAACAGATATCGATGCAATATTAGTAGGGGATTCATTAGGGATGGTAGTGCAGGGGAATAACTCTACTTTACCCGTAAAGTTAGAGGATATAATCTATCATACAAAAATTGTTCGAAGAGGTGCACCCAATAAGTTTTTGATTGCAGATATGCCTTATGGTAGCTATCAATCGGATCTAAGCGAAGGTTTAAGAAATTCTTTTCGCGTTATAAAAGAAACCAACTGCCAAGCTTTAAAATTCGAAGGAGCAGATGATTCTACCCTTAAAGTAATCGATTCTTTGGTAAAGTCTGGCTTCCCCGTTATGGGACATATTGGACTTACCCCTCAAAGTTTTATGATGATGGGGGGCTTTCGCATACAAGGAAAAGAAGAAAAACAAAAACAAATACTTTTAGAACAAGCAAAAAAATTAGAAGATGTAGGATGTTTTGCAATTGTTCTAGAACTCGTAGAAAAAGAATTAGCAAAAGAAATCTCTTTAAGACTTACTATACCTACCATAGGTATTGGTTCGGGAAATCAAACCGATGGCCAAGTACTTGTGATTTACGATTTATTAGGAATGGACCCAGATTTTACCCCAAAACATGCAAAAAAATATACTAATTTTGCCGAACTTGGCATTCGTGCATTACAGGACTACGACAAAGAAGTAAAAAACAGAATCTTTCCGTGAGGAGAGTTATTTTACTCTGCTAATCATCTTCGAGTTGCGATATTTTTCTTCAAGTTAATTTTACATAATTCGCGAGCTGATATGGAGTGTAATTTTGTTTATGAAGCATTTTAACTATGGTCAAAGAAAGATCTTTGGAAGAAATAATAAAAGTTGATTACGATAGCCCATAGCTAAATTTTCTTCCATTCAAAATCTACGATATTTCTCTCTTTTT
>FMJZ01011667.1_pt1 | contig 24213 bp, 25 predicted proteins | sample 1987881 | NCBI WGS metagenome assembly FMJZ01 (sample SAMEA4378227, study PRJEB15110) | soil metagenome | biome: soil; feature: Field; material: Soil | place: India | collected 2015-03-11 | depth 0 m
TTTTTTTACGTTTGATTAATAGTTTAGAAACCTTTTTTAACAGGGCGGCGTAGAAGCAACAGCGTTGAGTCAAGGCGGAACGTGCCCGAGATGCGGTGCCGCAGTCGGTTTAGACGACGATTTCTGCAGCCTCTGCGGCCTCCATCTTCCGAAAAGGGGCCCGGAGGAGGGTTTTGAAGAGGCTGAGGAGAGTAGGCCAGACTTACTGGGGGAGTATGCTCCCGAGAAGGCTCCTGTTAAAACTCCTGTGAAAAAACCTGAGAAGCCTGCTGCACGAAAGCCGAGCGCGGCTAAGCCAGCTCCGGCTAAGACGACTGTGGTTTTAAAGAAGTGTCCGAACTGTAACACCCAGGTCCGGGAGGATTTGAAGTTCTGTCCAAACTGCGGGTTCAACCTTGAGGTTGCGAGGATGAGGCTCAGAATGAGGCAGCAGGGCGTTAAGCAAACATACTCTAGAAAAGAGTTCTTCAGCTTCGAAGGCTACCAGCTTGAAGGAGTCCCCATGACCGCGCTAATGCTCATAATATGGGCTGTCTGGAACTTCGGCGTCGCAGTGGTTTCTTCAATGGGCTTCATCCAGCCGGAGCTCCCACCACCACTCGAAATGGTTTCGCCAGCAGTCTTAACAACGCTCATAGGAGTTCTTTCAATACTCTCCGCCATAGGCCTCCTAATGGTTATACGCCCGCTCTTCTACGTTGTGCTCGCCCTCGTGCTCCTCGAGATACCTGTGTCGATAATGCAGATCATCTGCGCTGCCTCCCCGCCCTCCACATCCCCATCGCCAATCGGAACACCGGTTTTCGAAAACTTCGCCGCCGGCCTGGTTGGCCTAGTTATAGTAATAGGCTTAACCATTCAGCTTCTAAGGGTCCACAAGTATTTCACGGGGGTGAGCGTCTAGTTGAACAGGAAGGCGGCTGCAATAATACTCCTACTGCTCTTCCTGATGAGCATGGTTGCAGGCGTTCTTCTAAACATTTTCTGAGCTTAGCGTAGTAACCCTGTGAAATCCCAGCGCGCTGTGCGCGTCAACATGCTTACTGGCTTCTCATAGGCACGAAGACTATTCTCCTACTCAGCTCCCTAGGTACGTAAAGTGGCCTAGTGGGCATTCCTTCAACCCTCCTCCTAAAGTATGCTGCAAACTCCTCTAGGCTCATCTCCTCGACGCGTTCCCTCTCAAGAGTAGACTCCTCCCTCACCACGATCCTCAGGTTTCCACTCTGCTCCTCCCTATCCCCGTAGACTATTATGAAAGGTATCCAATGGGTCTTAGCCTCAGCAACCCTTTTCGAAACAGTCAGGCCCCTATCGTCAACGCCAACCCTAGCACCCTCCTTCTCAAGCCTCTCCGCAACCCTGATGCTCTGATCCAAGTGTTTCTCAACATCAACAGGTATTATCCTAACTTGCTCAGGTGAGAGCCAGACTGGAAGCATCGGGGGCCTACCTTCAGACACCCTGCCGGCAGCGTTCTCAAGCATCGCAGCCACCGCTCTCTCAACGCTTCCAAACGATGAGGCGTGGATGATTACTCCAACAGGCTTCTTAACACCGTCAGCATCATAATAGCAAATGTTGAACCTTTCCCCGTTCTTCACATCCCACTGAACCGTCGATATTTGAAGATTCTCCCCGTTCGGAAAGATTGCTTGAAACTCGTTTTTGAAAGCATAGTAATGGGTCATCTCCCTCATAAGCTTGAAGAACGCTGGAACCCTCAGAGTCGCGACAATCTTTTTGAAAAGCCACCTGTACTTCTCATAATATTCTTCAACAACCTCGAATCCCAGAATCCAGCTCCCGCCTGCTATAACCTTATCCATAAGCCCGCCGAAGAGAACGCTCAGCCTTAAATACTCCTCGGAAGCCTGCTCCTCGCCCCTGCAGAATGCATGCATGTCCGTCATCCAGAAGTTCCTAACCCTCATAAGCCCAGTCAGCTCACCCTTCTGCTCCCTCCTGAAGCAGATAGCCTCCTCATACACTTTGACAGGCATATTCCTATATGTGAAAACAGTTTTCTGAATAAACGGGAAAGCACCCGGGTCGCTCGCAAACCTTAAAACCAACCCGTCCTCAACCCTGTAATCCCTCTCGTGGAATTCGCCCTGCAACTGTCTAATCGCCTCAACATCAGTCCTGTAAAGCAAAGGGTTCTGCGTCTTCATCGCCCCCCAGGGCAAAGCAATATTCTTGAAAGCATAATCCATAATAAGATCCTTTAAAAGAATACCATTCGGATACCACTTCATGTTTCCAGCGTCGCTCTCCGGACAGTAGTCGACAAGCTCAAGCTTCCTCATGTTCACGATGTGGCTTGGCTCAACCCCCTCTCCCCTCCTCTCCTCAAGCTCGTTCTCCACGAAGCGTCTAAGCATCACCATCCTTCCGCCAGGCTTATTGAATGCTTCGCAGCTCCTCCAGTCTTCCCTACTGACCTCGTACTCCACACCATCCTCATCCATCACGATAAACCTGTGGAACTTCTCCTTCTTCTCAACAGGCTTCTCAACAGGCTGGGGAACTATTGTTCTGGAGAGTTCAGCCAAGGGGTGCCCGATATTAACGAGGGTGAAGGATTTGCTCCATCCGAAGGGGGCTCTGTGGGCTTCGACACCTTTCTCGAGTAGTTTACCATGTATCTTCCTGAGTATGCCTATAGCGTCGCTAGCCTCAGCAAGGCTGCTTGAAAGGTGAGAATAGGGATAGACCAAGATGGATTCAGCTTTTACCTTCTGCAGTACGTCAAGTATCTCTTGGCCCGCTTGCTCCGCAACTCCTTCAGGGTTCTTCGCGTCGTCTCGCTCAACCGTCGTGAAGGCAACCAGAACATTCTCAAACTTCCCGGCCCCGTTAACTTCATCCAGCTCCTCAGCTCTCTCAGCCTCCTTGTCCCTAGCGCTGTACTCGAACTCTTTACAGTGGATGAGGAGTATTCTCAAGCCTTCCTGCTACTTAATAGTTCCGCCTATAAAAACCTTAACACCTAAACCTCGAGTCCAAGCATGATTCTCCGTAAATCCACCTTTCATCGTACAGTTTTCCAAGCCTTCTTCTCTCCAGCTCGGCGTCGAAAGTGTTGTTCTCGCTCTTCTCCCTTCTCTCCGCAAAATTCTTGAATCGAACAGATTCTTTTGAAAACCCTAGGCTATTTTGTAAATCGTTGAGACTATAGAGCCACAAAGTATTATCTTCTTTTCAGTATCCTTCATTCTTTCCCACCATCTTTGCAGTTGACTAGGCCAAGCCTTGTTTATCTTAACTAGATACTGAAATTCATCTATGATTATTATCTTATATTTTGACTTTAGTAAAAATTCGAAAAAGTCGTCCCAATCCTTAAACCTAACATACTCTTCTCTTATTTGCCTGGGTATATGAGTTGATTCCTCTGGAGGAAAAGGGAGAATGAATTGAAGCGAAGAAGACTCGGAAAGCTATATGACATAAGATGGATCTACGAGAGGATGAAGCGGGGACTCGACGTATAGGCCTAGGAATCAAATCGGGGTGTTGAGGATTTCAGGGCCTCCACCTCATCCTTTCAATCCTGTCCACGTTTCTCCTCGCCTTCTTAAACTCCTTGTAGTGGAGCTCGCAGAGATAGGCTCTACGCGCCTCCCCGCTTAGCCTGAGCCCTGCTTCACCAGCCTTCTTGAAAGCCACAGACCTGACTGCTTCGCCGTTGCACCCTGCTACGCTGCACTTAACCCCCTTATCCACCCTGCCCAAGCCAAACTGGTCTCCGCACACGCTTATAAAAACATTAAGATTCTCAGACGACTGCCTGAACAGTCCTCTTAGCGCTCCAGAACTTCCAGGTTGCGTAAAGCCTCTGGAGCACAGTTATCTGGCCAAGGATTATCATCATTATCATTGAGAACCATATTATCCCGTTAATCAAAGGATTCAGAAAAGTTGCTGCAGCTATTATCAGTATCTTCTCAACCCTCTCCAACACGCCGACAGACGCGTCCTTCATGCCGCCTACGCTCTCAGCCCTAGCCCTAACATAGCTCGAAGCAATAATGCTGAACATGGTTACGAAGGCAAGAGGCCAGTCCACATACCCTCCTAAGGCTGGGCCTAGAACATAGAAGAACTCAGTATACCTGTCTACAAGGGCATCCAGCGTCCCGCCGAACCCAGTTGCCCTGTTGCTAATCCTCGCGACAACACCGTCAAGAACGTCGAACAATCCTGAGAAAAGTATTGCGACGCCAGCCCAGAAAAGATGCCTGTAAGAGTAGAAAAGGGTCGCGACCACCGCCGACAGTAATCCGAGAATAGTTAGCCCCATAGGGGTTATAACGGGGGAGATAAGCCTCCCAATCCTCGAGAAGAACTTCTCACTCTTTTTTCTCAGGCTCCCCAGAACCACCCTGCCCAGCCCCCTCGAAGAGTTGGAGCCTACTCCGAAGGTATTCAATCCCCTTCTCAAGCGTCTCCCTACCCTTATCAGTCTCCCTGTAGTAAACCTTCCTAATGTTAACCCTACCACCCGTCTCAAGATGCTCCATCCTCTCCACAAGACCCTCCCTCTCCATCTTGTAAAGAACAACGTAAGCCGTTATCGTAGCAATAGGAATCTTAAAATCACTCTTAAGCCGCGCGGCAATCTCGTAGCCGTACATCGGTTTGTTTTTGAGCATTGTTAGTATGTATAGCCATAGGTTTTCCTTGGTTAGTTTTTCAACGAGTCTCTCGTACGCCATTTATTCCGCCCCCAGTCTTTCCTCTCTTGATCTTACTCTTACTATTCCGGCGTGGACGGCGCAGGAGACGCAGTAGTATCTTGTGACGCTGACCCTGGGCAGGAAGGTTCCTGATTTCTTGAGCTCTCTTGCCAGAATTGGGTCTACGTAGGCGACTCTTTTTGTTGCTTTTATAGCCTTGTCTACGGGGATCCTGCTTCCACAATTCGTACAGCTGACGTACTCTGACCTTCCCTTCCCGCCTTTCGACCGTCCCCTAGACTTCCTTTTCTTACCCATTTTCCCCATTTTACACTTGTACAAGCCCCGTATTTAGCTTTTTCATAGCACAATGTTTTAAAAACCCCTGAGGCTCGAAACTATGGGCTTGACTGTTGAGAGAGGGGAAATAGGCTTAACCGTAGGTAAAAACGAGGATTTCGCAGAGTGGTACAGCCAGGTTGTTGCGAAGTCGGGCTTAGCGGACTATGCTCCTGTCCACGGCTGTATTGTTTTCAGGGAGCTGGCCTACGCGGTTTGGGAAAGGATGGTGAGTATTCTAGACTCTGAGTTTAAGAAGATGGGTGTGAGGAACGTTTACTTTCCTCTTCTGATCCCTGAGAGGCTTCTTAGGAAGGAGGCTGAGCATTTTAAGGGTTTCACTGTTGAAGTCGCATGGGTTACTCAGGGGGGTGACGAGCCTCTTTCAGAGAGGCTTGCGATAAGGCCGACGTCGGAGACGATAATGTACGAGATGTACGCTAAATGGATCAGGAGCTGGAGGGATCTGCCGGTTAAGCTTAACCAGTGGTGCAACATCGTGAGATGGGAGATAAAGTCTACTAAGCCTTTTCTCAGGAATACTGAGTTCCTATGGCAGGAGGGTCATACGGCGCACGCCGCGAGAGAGGAGGCGCTTCAGCAGGCTCTTGAAATACTCAGGCTCTACAAGAGGTTTGTCGAAGAGTACTTGGCAATACCTGTTTTAGACGGTGTTAAAACGGACTGGGACAAGTTCGCCGGAGCGGAGGCGACTTTCACGATTGAGGCTTTAATGCCTGATGGGAGGCTTCTTCAAGCGGGAACCTCGCACTTCCTAGGCCAAAACTTTTCAAAGGCTTTCGAAATAACTTTCCTAGACCGAAACGGTTCAACAAGCTATGTTTGGCAAACATCCTGGGGTGTTTCCACAAGGCTCATAGGTGCAGTTGTGATGCTGCATGGGGACGACAGGGGGCTTATGCTCCCCCCGAGGATAGCGCCCATGCAGATTGTCATAATCCCAATATTTTACAGCGATGAGGAGAAGAGGCTCATCGTCTCGAAGTGCAGGGAGCTTGAGGAGAGGCTTTCGAGAAAAGGGTTCTCAGCCCAAGCGGACCTCAGGGAGGACTACACGCCCGGTTGGAAATATAACGATTGGGAGCTTAAGGGAGTCCCCCTGCGGATAGAGGTCGGCCCTAAGGATGTTAGGGAGAACACGCTTACAGTCTTCAGAAGGGACGAGCTGAGGCGGATGAGGATACGTGACGGAGACCTTGAGGAGGAGACGGGGAGGCTCTTGGAGGATATTCAGAGAAACATGTATGAGAAGGCTAGGAGAATGATGGTTGAGAAAACGGGCAGGGCTGAGACGATGAGCATGCTTTCGGAAATGGTTTCCAGGGGGATGATGGTTAAAGCATGCTGGTGCGGCTCAAAGGAGTGCGACGAGGCTGTTAAAAGTGAGACTGGAGCGTCGATAAGGCTAATCCCGTTTGAGGAGGAGCCGGTGTTCTCAGGATGCGTGAAGTGTGGCAGGCCTGCTTCGAAAGTCGTCTACTTCGCGAAATCATACTGATGGGAAAATGGTTTTGATAGCTGGTGTCGACGAGGCTGGAAGGGGCTGCGTTATAGGCCCGCTCGTTATATCTGCGGTAGGGGTTGAGGAGAAGAGTGTTCCCCGGCTTGTTGAAGCAGGCGTTAAAGACTCTAAAAAACTTAGCCCGCGGAGCAGGGTTCAGATTTCTTCAAGCATAAGGAGGATAGCTCGGGTTGTTGAGATCAGGAGGGTGAGCGCCAGCCGTATAGACTGGCTTAGGGCTAGGAGAGTAAGCCTGAACGAGATTGAAGCCATGCTCGTAGGAAGCATTCTGAGTAAGCATCGCCGGGGAGTCTTCTACGTGGACTCTGTGGACAGGGATTGTGAAAGATTCAGAAGGATGATGCTTAGACATGCGCCCGGCTTTAAAGGCGTTCTAATCGTTAGGAATTATTTGGACGAGTCTAACCCGATAGTGGGTGCTGCAAGCATAATTGCTAAGGTTGAGAGGGACAGGGCTGTTAAAAGCCTTCTGAGGAAAGCCGGGTTGCCTGAGTGCTCAGGGTACTCGGGCGACCCTAGGACAGTAAGGATTGTCGAGCAGCTTCTCAAGTCTGGCTCCACGACAAGCATGCTTAGGCGGAGCTGGAGCACCGTTGGAAGAATAGGTGCACGCTTAAGCCAGGAAAGTCTAAAAAGATTTCTCTAGACCCGTCTGGAGACGATTAATTCATGCATCATTGCGAACGGCTCAAGGTCTATGGTTTCCTCTACCCCATACCTGCCAGCAGCCTCCAGCCTGGCTTCCTCAGCCCTGTATATTTCACTCGGCTTTCTAGTTGAGTCGACGCTGCTGGCTTTAAGCGCGACCACGAGGAGTCCTTTCTCCCTGAGAAACAGGTCTGCGTTTCTAACCGCTATGTCTATCTCGTCGGGCTGAGCAACGTCGCAGTAAACAGTGTCAACCTTCTCAAGGAGCCAAGCATACTCTAAAACCCTCCTCGCATCGGCAAGTATGGGCACAACGTTACTCCTCTTCCCCACCACTTTTTCAAGAAACTCTCTGAAAGGCCTGTGGGCGACTTCAACCGCGTAGACAACCCCCTTGGGCCCAACTATGTCTGAAACATGGCTCACAGTGGTGCCGGAGGCTGCTCCAAGATAAAGGATCCTCCACCCCGGCTCTATGAAGAAGCTCCGCATGCCTTTAAGCAGGGCTGCAGCTATCTTACTCCTATACGGGTTCCAAACCCTGTATTCCGCGTCCCCAACCATGATCGTCTTCTCACCGTAGACCACTGTGCCGGGTGCGATGCTGAGCGTTGCGAGGCGGGTTCCCTCCTCATCCTCAACCTCGTAAACCCCTTTGAAAACCTCTCTAACCATCAGCCCACACCCTCCTTCAAAGCCTTAAGCCTGTTCTCAACATCCTTCTTCAACTCTTCCCCTATGAATCTTCCTGAGAAGCAGTCGACCCTGGCTGCTATAGCGATCCTGCTGGCGAGCAGTCTTGCAACCTTGCCCCTTATCTTTCTCGGAGAGCCGTGAACATAGGGATGTTGAAAGATTATTCCATGCTTAGGAGGCCTACCCCTCTTCCTCAGGGCCCTGAAGAGAGCCTTCTCAGCCCCAAGTATCTGTATGGTTGAGGCGGGCAGGCTGGCCAGCCTGGAAAGGGAGCCTGTTTTAGAGATTAGCCTAGCGCCGAGCAGTGGGCCGATGACTGTGCTAAGGTTCGGAGCAGTCTCATCCATTAGCATGCTGATATGCTTCTCCACAAAACCCCTGCATTCCTCGGTCTCAAGGTAGAGCTCAGCAATCCTCCTTACGTAACCAGGAGTGTTTGAAGAGGCTACTCGCCTAACAATCTTCTCAGCATCCTTACTATCCTCAAGTAAGCGTGGCTCCCTCTCCTTAACCCATATCATTATCCTGTCTTGAAGAATGTTAAGCATCTTTACAAGCTCGTCGTAAGCCTGCATCGCGATAACAATGTCAATGTCACTGCTTTTAGCAAGCTCCTCAACCCTTGCTTGGGCAAGCCTCGCCGCAACCCTGGCGGTGAAAACCCGGTACTCATCCATGCTTAAGCCCAGAATACTCAGATTTTTCTCCAAATCAGCCCTGAGCTCAACAGCCTTTTTCAAAGGCTCCTCCACAATAGGCTTCAAGCCTAGGCGGGTCAAGGCCTCCGCAAGGCTTCTTCTCTCAACCGTTATGCTCCTCCCCCTCCAGTCTTGGAGGAAGGATGCGACACCCGTGGGAATAGTGCCGCTGTAATGCTTCACGGCCTCATCAACACTCTTGAAAAGGTATGGTTTAGCCTCGTGTCCTTCGAAAACAATAAGGCCCACAGCGGTCTCAACCAGGCTTAGGCTCTCCTCCAACCTGTTTTCACCCCACCAGCCGGGGGTATTAACTTTTCCTAACCGTTAAAACTAGACGCGGCTCCTCCTGTATTCCTCGTAAGACTCTTTAACCCAGAGCGAGTATCCCCGAGGCGGGGTTCTAGGCCTTATTATCAGGAGGATCTTCCTATACTCCGGAACCTTAGGAGTTACAGCGTAGAGAAGCTTAGCCTGTGTTATCGCCTCGAGAATCCTCTCCCTGTCGGTGTGAAGATTAGCATGGTCCTCGGCAGGCATATGTTGCGTCGAATAAGTATGGCTGGACGATATTTAAGCGTTTGACCATTTTCAGGGGAAATATTAAGATGCGTCTGCGCGGAGAATCTCGCTGCATTCCCCATCTGTTTCTTGAGCCTGTTCAACCTAAATTATAGCGTGCGCTAACAGCTTTTTAAAAAGGTTTAATAGCGTCTCTCGCAGTTTCAGCTTCGATACATGAGCAGTGTTTCACTGGCCCGCAGATGGCTGAAGCCACTCCGTTTTCGAACTGGTTAACAGGGTTGGGGTCGAAGAGCTTAAAAAGTAGGATGTTAAGTTTCTAGATAGTGTTTACATTGCTTAGATACCCGAACTCGTTCTCAGCGGAGGTTGTGCCATCGGGTGTTTCGACGAGGGTGATGCTGAAAAATGCTTAAGGTTGTTAGAATCAATATTGACGAAGGCAGGAAAACATAGAGACCTGGAGTACAGGCTCGTAGAGTTTCTGAGAAAAATCGACACGGTTCGGAATAAAGAGGGCCCTGGCTTACGGCTCGTTTGCCTGAAGAGAGCTGCACGAGGGGAGCGACATAGACATCATAATAATCGGCTGCTTCAAGGGGAGGATGCACAAGAGAATGCTGGATGTGTTGCGTGAAACAGACCTGCCGATAGAACCCCTGTGCTGCACTGAAAGCGAGTTTCAAAAAATGATTGAAAACAAGAACCAGTTAATCAGAGGCGCTGGAAAAAGGGTGCTGGCTCGAGGTTTAAATAAACTGGGCTGACATCTTTTTCCTTAACCCTCCTGGAAGCTTTTTAGCGCGCGCATGCCGTGAAGAAAACTAGGCTGCTTTTTTTAAGAAATACGCTAACGCGCCTTAGAGACCAGTATGTCCCTGACCCTCCTCTGCAGGTTCACAAGTGTTCTCCTGTCTTTCTCAAGGTGCTCCCTCTTGTAGAACGATTCGGGATTCATTAGAATCGGCGTGCTCACCTCCAGGCTTATGGGTGATATTGACACTGCTTTCTGAACCGTGAGCGCGTAGAGATCAGTGCCCTCGTGAGACTTGTCAACGTTTATCTCAGAGCTCCCTATCCAGTAATATGGGGCGCCTCTTGGATCCTTCCTCTCCAGAATATAGTTTTCAAACTTTATCTTAGCCAATGAAGTCAGCTCCACACCCGTGTCCCTACCCGTGTGAAAAGGGAAGTTTACGTTTAAAACATGCGGGGTTGAAAGAGGATTCTCAACCATAAACCTCGTTATCTCGGCTGCAATCTCGCCGTGGTGCTGAAAGCTGCCAACCTTAAGCTCTCTGCGCTCAACACTAGGCGGTATTTCAACGCTGAAGGCTATTGCCGGAACACCGCTTAAAAAGGATTGTATCGCCGCAGCTATTGTCCCGCTGGTGAAAAGATTGTCCAGCGTTATGTTATCACCCATGTTTATCCCGCTCACAGTTATGCACGGCTTCTCGGCGAGAATCAGGTTTAACGCTACGAAAACCGCATCAGCAGGCGTCCCGGAGACGAGGTGAACATGCCCGTATTTATCCCCGTGGATCTTGCTTGAAACCCTGTTAACCCTTAAAGGCTTGTGAAGAGTTATCGATTTACCAGCGGCGCTCATCTCATGCTCCGGGGTAACCGCGACAACCTCGCCGAGCTTAAGGTCTACAAGCCTCCTCCAAAATGCTTTGAAAGCCGGGGAATATACGCCATCATCATTCGTCAACAGTATTGTTCCACCCAATTCAAAGTAAAACAGTTTACGACACCTTTTAACCGTTTATTTTTTAACCCTGACGAAAACGTTTCCCGAGCATGGCAGCGCTAAACAGCCACCCAAACTCGATAAGCGTCTTAGAAAACTTTTTATTGGAGCAATTTACGGATGAGGCGGAGGAAACAATGACCCAGTATAGAGTTAAAGTTGATAAGGACACCTGCATAGCCTGCGGAGTCTGCTATTCCACCTGCCCCGACGTTTTCGAGCCGGACGAGGAAAATAAGAGTCAGGTTGTTTCCAAGTATAGGTCTTCATGCTGCGGCTCGGAGGGTGTTATTGACGATAGTGTTGCTGACTGCGCTCAGTCTGCTAGGGATACTTGTCCAGTTCAGGCAATAACTGTGGAAACTGTAGAGTAGCCTTTAAGCGGATCAGATTTTTCTCTGCATCTAAATTTAGAATGTTGCAGTAATGCACTATGATTGCTTTGAGGGATTTATCCTAGTGCGGGGGCCTTTAATACTTAGAATAGCAGGCCTAATGATTTTTGAAAACATAGTGAATAGAACGCGTGAGCGCGCTATAAGCTGGCGTCTCCGACAATTCCTAGTGTGATGAAACAGGTTGATGCGTGCTGAAAAGTAGGATTTCACGATGTTTTTAAAGGATTGCTTAACGCGGGTTCTAGGCTTTTTAAACCAGGGTTTTAGAAGCGATCCAGCCTAAGGCTGCTCCAAGACCTATATATGGCAATCCTGGCTGAGGCTTTTTGAATCGCCGCACCGCGTATAAGACTACTATCAGCCCAAACGTGCCGCAGCTTAAAACTATCATCGCTGCCACGGGGCTTGTTTCAAGGAAGGTGGATACTGTAAGCATGTTTGGGAAGGCTAGGTCTCCCAGCCCGAGGAACGCCCCCTTCCTCTCCCCGTTACTGGCCTTGAAATCCTTCGGCACTTCTTTCACCGGCGACATCACCATCGTCGGAAGGTTCATCTTCAGCGTTTTCTCAGCGAGGCTCACCATCCCCCCGGATCTGACCGCGAAATAGTCGTAAACAGCCATTAACAGTAGGAGTATTGTTAGGACTGGCGGCGTGAGGGATGCTCCGAACCAGGCTGCTATGCTTGCGCTTAGGAAAACGCCCACAGCGTCAGCAACATACCACTTGTAAAACCTGTTAAGCATGATCATTATTGAGACGGATGCTAAAACTGATACGGCCAGCCAGAGTGGTGAATCCGGGAGAATAACGCTTATCGTTATCGTTAGAACCGTGAAGGCGCTGAAGTAGAAAAGCCCTTTAAACAATATTTCTAAGCGCAGCTTGACGATGATAAGGATTATTATGAAGACCACGACTATTGTGAGCATCAAGTAGAGGATGTTAACCGGGTTCTCAGGGTTTTCGAACAGGGTTAGCTGATCAGCAACGTATATCGGTGCCAATAGGATTGCCAGCAGTCCCGCTGCCACGTAGAGCATTATGATGGTTGCTGTCGCCGTGTTCAACGCTTCTTCTACCGTTTTACGCTGGAAAGGAAACGGATAAACTTTCCCCCGCATCCCGTTTAGTCGGGCGGCTCCTTTTTCTTCAGGTTTCAAATGGCCAGTGGCGGTTTAACCGGTTTTTCTAAAGTCATGACGGGCTTTTCATTATCAAAAATTTTTCAGACAAAATTTATATGCTAAAGAGTCGGAAGCATGCCACTGTTAAAGTTGGGAGTGAAAAGAGTTGGGCGGAAGCTTTCTGACGTCTGGAGTTTCAATAAATTTTCTTTTTTTTATCGTCTTACCGGAGTGGATTATGATTGTCGCTGACGGGTTCAAGCAGTATTCCGAGCAAAATAATTAAGAGGGATGGTAGAGTAGTCGAGTTTGACAGGGCCAAGATTACTGAGGCAATATGGAAGGCGATAAAGTCTGTCGGCGGCAAGGACAGGGCTCTGGCGGAGAGGCTTTCAAACCAGGTTGTTGAACGCTTAGGGAAGCAGCTGAAGCCCGGTGAGATTCCTCACGTTGAGCAGGTTCAGGACCTGGTTGAGAAGGTGCTTGTCGAGAACAATCTTTACAACGTTGCTAAAACATACATTCTCTACAGGGCGCTTCACGCTCAGATAAGGGAGTTCGTCGACAGCTATCTTGAGAACAAGAGTTGGCTGGTGAAGGAGAACGCTAACACAACCTACTCGCTGCAGGCTTTAAACTTCCATATTTCGTCTCAAGTAATCTCGCAGTACTGGCTTCACAGGATTTTCAACAAGGGTAGGACGGAAATAAGGGAGGCCCACTTGAACGGGGATTTCCACATTCACAACCTTGGGATACTTGGGCCCTACTGCGTTGGCTGGGATTTAAGAGACCTTTTAATGACCGGTTTCAGGGGTGTTAGAGGCAAGGTTTCAGCTAGGCCTGCGAAACACTTCAGAGTGGCGCTGGGCCATGTTGTGAACTTCGTCTTCACGCTTCAAGGCGAGGCCGCCGGCGCCCAGGCTTTCTCAAGCTTCGACACTTACCTGGCACCCTTCATAAGATACGATAATCTTGACTATAAATCGGTGAAGCAGGCTATTCAAGAATTCATGTTCAATATGAACATACCTACAAGGGTTGGTTTCCAAACCCCCTTCTCGAATGTGACACTCGACCTAAGGGTTCCAAGCTTCATGAAGGAAGAGCCTGTTATTATCGGCGGACAGGTTTTAGACGATACTTACGGAGACTTTCAGGAGGAGATGAACGTTTTCAACAGGGCTCTGGCTGAAGTGATGCTTGAGGGGGATGCTGTCGGAAGAGTCTTCACTTTCCCAATCCCAACGATAAACATAACCAGGGATTTCAACTGGGATGATGAAACTGTTAGAAAGGTTTTGGAGACTTCTGCGAAGTACGGTATCCCGTATTTCGCGAACTTCGTCAACTCCGACATGAATCCTGAGGATGTTCGCTCAATGTGCTGCCATTTAAGGCTGGATAAAAGAGAGTTGAAAAAAAGGGGTGGAGGCCTCTTCGGGGCAAACCCGCTAACGGGTTGTTATGATGAAAACACAGAAATTTTGACAGAGAAGGGTTGGAAGTTATTTAAAGATTTGTCTATAAGGGACAGAGTATTCACCTTAACTGAAAATAATGAAATCGAATTACATCACCCCACAAGACTTTTTGAATATGATTATGACGGTGAAATGATTCATTTCAAGTCAAGGTCTCTAGACTTGTTGGTTACGCCAAATCATCGTATGGTAGTTGATGCTCCCAATGGAAAAAGAATGTTTGTGGAGGCGAAAGATTTCAACCCTAACACTCACCGTATTCCTAAGGGAGGAATTTGGGAAGGTGAAGGAAAAGAATATTTTGTCCTACCTTCCATACCAATACTTCAAGGCAATGGTCCGGAATCAAAGTTTTCGGCCGAACAGCTCACTGTTATCAGAAAATTGAAAAATGAAGGGAAAAGTATTTATCGATTGGCGAAAGATTTTGATTGTAGTCCAGCAACGGTTTTCAACATTTGTAACGATGGGGGTTATGGTAATCGAGAAAGAGTAAAAATAAAATCGATGACTCCTCGCCTGAAAGTAAAAATGAACGATTGGCTGAAATTCTTTGGTTTTTGGCTGGCTGAGGGTTCAACCGATAAGGAGAAAATAGCTGAGAGACATGGCTATAGGGTAGTGATTTCTCAAGTTGACAAAAAGAAACGAGAAGAAATCAAGAATGTTTTGAAGAAATTACCATTTAATTATTATGAGGAAGGCACTAATTTAGTGATTTGCAATAAGCAATTATGGAGCTACCTTAGGCAATTTGGAAATAAGTATACAAAATTCATTCCAGAAGAAATAAAGAAATTGGATAAAAAACAGTTGAAAATTTTGTTTGACTGGATGGTGAAAGGAGATGGCTATGTGAGAAAAACTACTGGTCAAATAAACTATTGGACCTCTTCTAAAAAGTTAGCGGACGATTTACAAGAAATAGCCCTAAAATTGGGGTATCTGGCGACTATAACTCAGATGAAGAAAAAAATCTCGGAAATAAATGGAAGGCAATTGGTTTCAAACACTGTTTATGTAATTGGGATTCAAAAGTCAAGACACTATAGATTACGAGAACAAAATGTTAGGAAGATTCGCTATCATGGTAAAGTGTACTGTTGTGAAGTAAAAAACCATACAGTGTTTGTAAGAAGAAACGGAAGAGTCAGTTGGTGCGGGAATTCGATAGGCGTTGTTACGATAAACATGCCTAGGATAGGGTTTTTATCGAAGAGCGAGGGAGAGTTCTTCGCCAGGCTTGACAGGATTATGGTTCTAGCGAAAGACGTGCTGGAGATTAAAAGGAAATGGCTCGAGAAATTCACTGAGGCCGGTTTATACCCGTATTCCAGGTTTTACCTGAGACATATCAAGGAGTCTTTCGGCTACTACTGGAAGAATCATTTCAGCACAATAGGCTTAATAGGCATGAACGAGGCCTGCTTAAACTTCCTAGGATGCACCATCGGCGACCCAGAGGGGCTCAGCTTCTCGATTAAAGTTTTAGACTTCATGCGGAAGAGGCTGCAAGACTTTCAAGAGGAAACAGGGAACATTTTCAACCTCGAGGCGACTCCCGCAGAGGGTACTTCCCACAGGCTTGCGAGAATAGATAGGAAAACTTACCCGAGTATCATTGTTGCTAACGAGGAGGAGGTTAAGAAGGGTGCCGCACCATATTATACGAATTCTACTCACCTACCCGTATATTACACTGACGACCTCTGGGACTACCTTAGGCTTCAGGATCCTCTTCAAACAAGATATACCGGCGGGACAGTTGTACACGTGTGGCTTGGGGAAAGCAACCCACCGGTTGAATCGGTTGCAGTATTAGTGAGAAAAATATGTGAGAATTTCAAGCTCCCCTACTTCACGCTTACACCGACATTCAGCATCTGCCCTGAGGACGGGTATTTAGCCGGAGAGCAACATACTTGTCCAAAGTGTGGAAGAACAGCTGAGGTCTACTCAAGAGTTGTTGGCTATCTCCGCCCTGTAGAACAATGGAATCAGGGGAAGCAGGAGGAGTTTAAACAGAGGAAGGTTTTCGACAAGGCCTTCACCAAGAAGCTTGTTGCTCAAACAACTGGATGAGGCTCAGCAGTTTTTACTTTCTCCTCTTAAGCCCGTGTTTTCCAAGGTGACATTACGGAACTCGATATTTTTATAATTTTCCTTCTCAAGTTCTGAAGAAAATCTCTTTTTATAGGCGCTCGTCGCAAGCTTATAAGCAGCTATTATCGCCTCACCCCTCTTCTTTATCTCTTCGAATTTTTCTTCCTCGCCCATATTGCTTCCATTAAGCTCTGGTGCTAAGCCTGAGTCACAATCAATATTATAGTGCGCCGATTCTAAATATTTCTTCTGTTAATATAGTCTTCGCGCCTCTTTCTTTTCTCTTTCAAGGGCTTCCCAAACTTCTCCTCCTCTTCCTTGCCCGCGCGCTATTAAACTCCCATACCTTAATCGGGGGTGGCATATCGTCGCGCATCCTAGGGAGGCCGGGAGATAACGACTATGACCACGTAGTCAGCGGCCCATTCTGCATTATTCAAGTATCGATTAGCATCCTACTTAACACCCTTAATCTAATCTCTAAAGGTTTTAACATTCTCGCCTGCTGTATCGACCACTTCTCCCCCGATGCTAACCACTTCGAGCTTATATTCGTCAGTTGAAAGATGCCTCTAGAGATCCTAGCGAGCCTCTTTAACATCACCTCTCCCGTTTTCTCACTTATGACTGTCTCAACGTCCTCCAATACGACCCTCTTGGTGTCGAAGGGCACTAGCTCGCAGTCTATTTCGAAATCGCTCGCCTTCATCCAGCGTCTTGTTCCTTTCGAAATCCACAACCAAGTACGTTCCATATAAATGCCCCTTCTCCTCGTCCCATCAACTAATCGGATAACAGATTCCCCCCTGAAGATCTTTTCTAAAATCTCCTCTAGGAAGGTTGGAGTAATCCTGGAAGAAGTCCATCCTCCTAAGGTAATCTATCGAATCTACGAAACGCTTCTCGAGCCCGGGGTTTACCATTGCTACAAGTAATTTGTGACTCTTAAGCGTAACGCTTAGGAGAGCTAAGCGAGATAACGAGGTTCATGATCGAGAACCCCCTTTCGACCCCGCACATTTTAAAGGAGGTTTTGAACCGCTTATGCAAAGCTAGGAAACTTAAGTAGGATCTTCGAGTGGGCTCACGACTTTACCATAAGCTTCCTCGATGAGGCGGATGAGCTTCTCGGCGGCCTCTCGAACAAGCCTATTGGCGACCGCCTCGTCTCTGTTGAAGGCGTTAAAGTATATCTCTATCAAAGGTTTCTCCTCTGAAACCTTCGGATGGGATTTTATATAGGTGTTAGGGTAAAGCTCCTTAACCCTGCTGATGAGAGGCGCTAAAGACGATTCCTTGACACCGGTGACGCGGAGGGAAAGCTCAGTAACCCTGAACCCGGATTTCATTGAAACGTCCCTAGAAATAGTCTCGTTGAATATCGCCTCCATCTCCCTTGGAACACCGGGCAGAGCATAGATAACGGTGGTTTCGTAGGAGATCTTGGCTGCCGGAGCAGTCCCGACGGGGTTATGCAATGGCTCCGCCCCCTCGGGCATCCTTGCCATCTTAATCCTCGCCTCGGTCAGGCTTTCACCCATGCCCTCGTATTTTCTCTTAACCATTTCTAAAGCCTTATGATGAAGGACCATCCTTTTACCGAGTCCCATAGCTAGTCCTTCAAGGGTCATGTCATCGTAAGTAGGTCCAAGGCCGCCGGTGATTATTATGAAAGACGGTTTCCTAGAAAGTACTTCTTTGATGCATGAAGATATCTCATCCAAGTTGTCGCCGACCACCGTTATCCTTTTAACGACGACGCCGAGCCTAGTGAGTTTCTCGGCAAGCCAGGAGGAATTGGTGTTAACAACCTTACCTATTAAAAGCTCGTTCCCAACGGAGATTATTTCGCAAGTCAGTTGTATGCTCAAACTAGCTAGAGAGATTAGACGACTGTTTTAAACTTTAGGTAGCAAATGCTTCTAAAGAAGGAGGTTGAAAAGATTATTGAATCTATTTGATATACTTTAAGGAACGTAATAATATTATTCCGGTTGCTAGAAATGGAAAAGATAAAAGCATAAAGCCTCCAAAGAAAGACATTAGTATTGTGAAGATGAAGAAAATTCCAAATGCGCTTATTAGAGAAAGAATCCCAACGAGTCTAAACCATGCTTTCATATCACTCCACTTACCAGTCTTGTATGTTCTCCTCAGCTTAAGGTATGTTAGAATTGGGAAAAATGTATAGATTAAAGCGATGGGAAATTGAAGTATTGATGCGATCCTCATTTGTTCCTTAAGCCCGAGGGAACTTTCTTCAGGCATCATCTCTAACATGCTCTCAAAAAACCCGAACAGCTTGAAGGAAACCGAGGTCTGTATTATTACGAGGATTATTGCATTAGCAACCAGAACAGACAATAAGATTTTTGAGTTTTCCACGTTCTCATGCGGATCCCCTTTATTTCCTCCTGGACACATAGTATATCATCCCACTACGCTAATATAGGTAACACGAGTAGATCTTGAAGTTGAGGCGCCGGCATTAGCGATAAAACCACCACTCATAGAGCAGTATGAGTGAGCTCCTACTAATATTACATATTGGTGTCCACTTTGAGCATACCAAGAAGCACTAAGAGTTATATATCCCTGAAAAGTACAAGGAGACGAGAAATATTCCGAGTCGCCAGTAACCGTTCCTCCCGTTGTTGCATCATATATCGTAAGGTATATTGTTACTGTATGGGTTATTGATCCGAATTTGAAAGAGTAGATGGCTTCACTTATTAAAAGATCTACATATAACGTTGCATATACCACTTTTGTTCCGCTTGATAAAACGGAGTTTTTCGGATTTTTCTCTTCTATATCTATTTGAGGAACGATTTTAGTCTCTGATATCGACTTACGGAAGAATTCCTTTGATTTTTCAATCTCATTTTGTATGGATTGATCCTCAGTAGTTTCACGAATAGAATCTAATTCCGTTAAAATTTTATTCAGGATTTTTAGCTTTCTATCGTTGTAAACGTTTAACATTATACCATATAATGCTTCTTTGGATAAACCTTTCGAAGATCCTACAGAATAGTAGTCTATCATACAACTATCTGCATACGCCCAAGCATTTCCTAGCCCACTAACTCCACAAATAGTCCAAGTATAAACTGATCCAGTAGTCCTGTCTGCACTAGCTTCAGCACCAGAAGCATATGCTCCATTGCCACCACTAGCATAACTCCAAGAGGCTGAAGGATATGGAGGAGGGCCAAGCGCTAGAATTCCAACCAACGAGGTTAATATCAGCAGCATAATTATTATGGCAGATTGGAGTTTAATTATACGCTCAAAGTTCTTCATTCCCAATTTCTCTCTATCACCTCCTTAATAGGCTTGTAGAGGATATATATATTGCGGTACTGGGGCATTATACAGAGCTATTTATAGGACGAGATTAGTATCCGTTTCATTCTTTTTTCAGGGTCATGTTCTTAATTTATAACTGGATATGCAACAGATAAGGATGCAGTGTAACAGAATTATTTTTCACGTGCTTTCTAATTTATCTTAGCCTTTCTGCTTGAAGGTGAGTGAAGCCTTTCTATATGGGCCTCTTCTCCTGAGCCTAGCCCTACGCTTTGCTTCAATCTTTCTACACAGCTTATCTTCAAAACCTTCTTCGAGACCCATTGAACTTAATTGGAAGCCTAGGAGATAAAAGTTTTAACCCGTAGGTTTGTAAATTTAAAGAGCAGTAGCCCCATCTGAAAACGTTGAAGAAAATAGATGGGGAAACCATTCTGAGGAAGCTGGATGGGGCCATAAGGCTTAGCAGGGAGAGCTTTCCGCTACTCTCGGGCAAGGGCGCCTTCGAGATTCTTGTAGCTACCGTTCTGTCTCAAAATACGACCGATGTCAATACGGCTAGAACAGTCAGGAAGCTTAGGGAGACGATCGGCATAACGCCGGATAGTATTTCTAAAGCTGGGCTGCGCGAGTTGAAGTCAGCAATAAGATCGTCGGGTCTTTACAATGTTAAGGCCGGAGTTTTGAAGAAGCTCGCTAGAATCGTCGTTAAGAATTATGGTGGCAATATTGAGAAAGTTTTCGAGAAGCCTCTGGAGGAGGCTAGGAGGGAGTTGATGAGCCTACCGGGTGTCGGTCCTAAGACTGCTGACGTAATACTTCTCTTCGCAGGCGGTAAAAAGACTTTCCCAATAGATACCCATGTTTTCCGAGTGTCCCGCAGGCTCGGTTTACTAGGGTTGAGAGACGGTTACGAGGAGGCTCGTGAAAAACTGATGAAAATATTTCCACCAGGCTCCTACTTGAAGGCGCACCTTCTACTCATAGAGCACGGGAGAAAAACCTGCGGAGCAAGGAAACCGTTGTGCCGGAGCTGCGTTCTTCTAGAATACTGCTCCTTCGGACAGGATTTATTGAAAGGGAAAACGTGAAAAACCTTAAGCTTGATTTACTTTCTAGAATGCGCGTTGCAATCCGGTATTACGTACAGGTATATCTTGTGCCATGAGAGTTCAGCAACTTTTTGAGGCGCCCATCCTTTGAATGTGAACTCGTGGCTCACAATCCTTGTCCCGGGTTTAAGCTCAGCCTCAAGCTTAGGCTTAATCTTCTCGTTAGCGGTCGTCGTCAGGAAGAGGGTTAGGACAGTGGCTTCAGAAAGGTTAGCGTTCAACAGGTCTTCGTTGTAGACAATTATTCTTTTCGACAATCCTTCCCTCTCAATCGTTTTGACAAGCTCCTCGTAGAGATCCCTCCTTATCTCGTATCCGACAGCCTTCCTAGCGCCGAACTTTTTAACAGCAGCGATAAGCATCCTGCCGTCTCCGCAGCCAAGGTCGTAAACAACATCTCTAGGCGTCACACAGGCCAGCTCCAACATCTTTTCGACGACCTCAAGTGGAGACGGTACGTAGGGAACCATTATCTCCATGTTTTCACGGAGTTCGTCGAGGAAAGAAATAAACTTATCGCCTGACATTTTCAACTTCAGCCCGAAGTTCTCACAAACAGCTGCTCGCAGGCTTTCTTTCCCATGATGCGATCCCCTTGCAAGAGCCCGACTAAAAACATGTTGAGAGGTTTTTCAAGAGAAAGGATGCGGGAACTGTTCGAGATCCTCGAAGGAGAGGGGTTGCAGGTCGGATGTTCGATTTTGAGTGGCTCGATCGGCTTTTCGGGTTATAGCGCGATGCCCGCCCCTGCTCCCCTTAGCACCCTAATGAACTCTCCACCGTCGACGCTAGTACGAGGACCGCCAGGCCGTCCAGCTTGGGATTATTATCGCATTGTTGAAGATCCCACCGAGGCTATAAACTCCTTTGAGCCCCCGCCTTCTCGTCTATTTCCTGGAACGGATCTATTCTTATGCCTCGGCCTCCTTTAGCATTTTCAGGATCATGCGGGCATTGTTCAACATGTAGTGATTATTATTCAGAAATATAAATATTCTCTTAGGCTTTGTGACAAGCAAGTTGCGTACAACCTCTTCCAACTCCTCAAACGTGTAATTATGAGAATACCAAGATGAACGGCCGTGCATCCTAAGATAAACCGTGCCTGTAGTGTTGAAGACATGCCTAGGCAGGTCCGGCGAGTCCAAGGAGACTATTGTGAGACCCCTGCTGCTGGCCCACTCCTCCCATTCCCCGCTGAACCACTTACTGTTCCGCCATTCTACCGCAGCCTTCTCCGCGACCCCGGTCTTAGCGAAAAACCTTTCAATGTTCCTGACGATGTTCTGGCTAGGCTCGACAAACGGGGGGAGTTGAAAAAGATAGTAGTCTATGCTCCCCTCTAATGGTTTGAAAAGGCTGGCGAACCTGTTGAAAACGCTAACCGCCTTGAAGCCCATACGGTAAACGTGAGTAACCATACGGTTGACCTTCACCACCCATCTGAAGCCACGGGGAGTCTTCCTGGACCACGAGTAAACCTGGCTTCCAAACGGGAACCTGTAGAAGCTTGCGTTAAGCTCGACACTATTCAGGCCGCTTTCTCTAATGTACCAGTCTAGCGATTGACCCCTATTCCAGCTATAGACCCATCCACTTGTCCCCACGAACAGCTGCTCGTAGACTTTCTTCCTCATGTCCCAACCATCACGCGCGATGTTGCCCGAGGCCTTGTTTTAATCATGCCTTAAAACTAAAGGGGCTACGCTTAAAAGCTTGACTTCATGAGTAGTGCGGAGATTGTAGGCAAGAGGATCAAGGCACGTGCTGTTTACTGCTCCTCCTTGTCGAAACCCGCGCTAGATAAGACGATTAAGGATCTGAAGGACGGGAGCAACTGGAAGAAGTACGAGGCCACGTACGGGGAGCTCATAGCCCTGTTCAGCTGGGGCGACGAGATCGCGAGGATAGTCGGTGAAAAACGGGGGTTGAAGCAATCCATACTTTCCTCCGAACATGCCGCCAGAGGAATGCACTTACTTCGCTCGGTCTTTGATGCGAAGGGCGTGAGCGACGATCAAAAAAGAGGAAATAAAGAAGAGAGTTGAGGTCCTCGTCTTGGCCTATAAATGCGGGAGGACGTGAAGGCCGAGAGGAAGTTCTTGGAAAGGATGGGCTTCAGGAGGCGGAGGAGGAAGCACACGGGGTCTAAGAGGAAAGCAGCGGGATAGTCTCCTTATCTGCCATTCCTTCCACTTGCCCATCTACTCTTCCCTATCAAACTTCTTTAACACACCCGGTAGTTTCTCAACAAGGTCTGAAGCAGTTATGTGGAAGCCCTTCTCCTCAACAGCCTTTAAGCCAGCCTCCCCATGAACATATGCTGCTGCAGCAGCCGAGTTGAACCCGTTGTTACCCCAGGCTAGGAAGGCTGCGATTATGCCTGAAAGCACGTCCCCCGTGCCGCCGACCGCCAAACCGGGTGTGGCATGCTTATTCACCTTAAGGTTTAAGCCGTCGGTAATGACTGTTTCAAATCCTTTGAGCAGTAATGTGAAACCGTGTTTTCTAGAGAGCTCGACGAGCATGCTCGCGTTCTTAAACCATCTGGCTTCAAGCTCAGCTTCGAAAACCTGTTTAAACTCCCAGCGGTGGGGCGTAGCCACAACACCCTTCAGCAGGCTTGGAAAGGCTTTGAATGCTTTGAAACCGTCTGCGTCAACTATAACCGGCAGAAGCCTGCTCCTAGCCTCGTTAACGATCATCCTGACTGCTTCAACAGTCTCCTCGTGGAGCCCTAGGCCCGGGCCCAACACTATGGAGTCAGCCTTATCCATAAGCTTGGAGACAAGGGGTATTGCCTCCGCGTTAAGATGCTCCCCCGGCGTGGCGTAAACCACGAGGTCCGGAGACATTGCCCTAACCGAGGCTGCAACCGGCTTAGGAGTAGCTACTATCGCTAGGCCAGCCCCAACTCTTAGTGCTGACAATGCTGCTAAAGCGGGTGCTCCTGAGAAGGTTTCACTCCCGCCTACTACGAGAACATAGCCATAGTCACCCTTGTGCGAGTCTCTCCTCCTAGTTTTCACAACCCTCCTGACGTCGCCCGGCCCAGTGTAGAGCTCAGCCTCAAGAGGTATGCCTATGTCAGCCACTTCAACCTCCCCCGCGTAGGGAGAGTTCTCCAGAAAATCCTTAGGCTTGTGGAAAGTCAGAGTGTAGGATGCTTTAACAGTCAGAGTCTTTTCAATGGTCTCAGAGCCAAGCCCCGTTGGAACATCGACAGCGAAAACCGTTTTGCCCGAGGAGTTAACCTCGCTAACTATTGAGGCAAAAGGCTCCTTTAAAACGCCTTTAATACCTGTGCCAAGCATAGCGTCCACTATGAAGTCGCATTTCGCCAAGAGCCCCTTAACAACCCATGTCTCGGAGGAGTCTGCGACGAAGAATTTCTCAACATCATCCATGTGAAGCAGGAGGAGCCAGTTTACCCTAGCCTCCTCACTCCTTATTTCACTAGGCCTGCCTACGAGAACCGTCACTATTCTGGCACCCGCGTTCCTAAGGTGCCTAGCCGCCACAAACCCGTCGCCACCGTTATTCCCCGTTCCGCACAGGAATAGGAAAGTTTTACCCCTGACATCAGTCTTCGACGATATGAAACGTGCGGTAGCTGAGCCAGCGTTCTCCATCATGCACAGCCTACTGAAACCCAGGGCTTCAGCGTTCTCCTCGAGAATAGCCATGTAGGCACTCGTCACGACTCTCGGCAAGAGTTGCTTTACTGTCTTAAGCCAGTCCTCCATCTCTGGGGTAATATCCGGAGGAGCCCTATAAGGATATTTCCGGGCCTT